>Ga0181596_10000016_pt1 | contig 187979 bp, 156 predicted proteins | sample 041ome_6_FD_148655 | JGI IMG/M metagenome (GOLD analysis project Ga0181596, IMG submission 148655) | Coastal salt marsh microbial communities from the Groves Creek Marsh, Skidaway Island, Georgia - 041402US metaG (spades assembly) | ecosystem: Environmental > Aquatic > Marine > Intertidal... | reverse complement strand
GAATGTTTCATCGAGGTTTGTAAGTAAAGACATTAAAAAATCCGATACCAGAGACTGATATCGGATTTTGAAGCCTTAAAAAGATCGGTCAACCGATCATGAAAATATTCTTAACTGATCGGCATTAGGCGTAATGCCCGTTTTTTTATTTCTAGTACTAACAAAGGTAAGTTTAGCGTTTTTAGTATGCTATATTTTGGCGGTTTAAAAATTCCAGTTAATCACTTTTGGCATTAAATGCTTTCATCTTGATGAAGATGGAAGGTGCAGGTAATAAGGTTGCGGGTAGAAGATGACATAGTTACGCGCGCTTATAAACTGAACATATATTCGCCATTAGTCTTAAGATTAACTTTACGGTACTCCTTACACTTGTCACTACAGTGCTGAATGTGTAAAGTGCCCGAAGTAAAAAGTTCAAAAATCATAAGCGGAGAACGCACTCATGCGAATCATTCTTCTCGGCGCTCCTGGCGCGGGTAAGGGCACACAAGCTCAGTTCTTAATGGGCAAATATGGCATTCCACAAATTTCAACAGGCGATATGCTTCGTGCGGCTATTAAAGCAGGTACAGAGCTAGGTCTTGAAGCAAAGCGTGTAATGGACGAAGGCAAGCTAGTGTCTGATGATATTATCATTGGCTTAGTAAAAGAGCGTATCGCACAAGAAGACTGCAAAGACGGTTTCTTGTTAGATGGTTTTCCTCGTACCATTCCTCAAGCTGACGCTATGAAAGAAGCAGGGGTTTCTGTTGATCACTGCATCGAGTTTGACGTTCCAGATGATGTTATTGTTGAGCGTATGGGCGGTCGTCGCGTACACCCAGCGTCGGGCCGCGTTTACCACGTTGTTTACAACCCACCTAAAGTGGAAGGTAAAGACAATGAAACAGGTGATGACCTAATTGTTCGTGACGACGACAAAGAAGAAACTGTACGCAAGCGTTTAGCGATTTATCACGAGCAAACTAAGCCGCTGGTAAACTACTACAGTGCTGAAGCTGACGCTGGAAACTGTGAATACCACAAGCTTGATGGTACTCGCCCGGTTGAAGAAGTAAGCGCCGAGCTCGCAGAGCGTTTAGGTTAACAGCCAACAACGTTTACTTAAAGGTCGCTTGTGCGGCCTTTTTTGTTGCTTGTAACTTAATAGCGGATAACGTTTAATGTTAAATACAAAATGTACGCTAAAAGCATCAATCAAAACAACGCGCTATAACTATAACATGTGGAGTTGACCATGGTTCTGCCAATCACGGCGTTTTACGCCAGTTTATTAGGTATTTGTTACCTGTATTTGTCGTTCTTGGTCATTGGTGCCAGACGGCGTCACCAAGTAGGGATTGGCGATGGTGGTCACGAAGACCTGATTCGATTATCGAGAGCCCATGGAAATTTCAGCGAGTACGTACCTATTACACTCATTATGATAGCGTGCTTTGAAGCTAATACGGGACAAGTGTGGGCGGTTCACGCGCTAGGAAGTGCATTATTATTTGGTCGTGTACTGCATGCCTACGGATTAGGTCGCCACTCTGGGGTTAGCTGGCAGCGCTTTGCGGGTATGATCCTAACTTTCCTCGCAATGCTTTGCGCTGCTGTGGGTAACTTGGTGCTTATCCATTTTGGAATGTAAGAAAAATACGACGATTAACTCCTATCATCTCCCTTAATTGCAGATGATAGAAGGGCAAAAAAGCGCTCAGGGCATGATGAAGCCACCGAGCGCTTTTTTTTGTCACCGGCTTTTAGAAGCGGTAAGTTAGTTTAGAGTAAACAAAACGGCCACGAGGGTTGTGCACGCTTCCTACATAACCATAAAGGTCTCTCGATAATGTTTATTTAAGTAGCTGGCTTGAGTGGGTCAATTAAGCGCAGTCAAAAATCGGTCTTTTCTTGGTAGAAACCAATGTTGTGTATCTAAAGAAAACGCAACCGCGTTGGCCTTCCCCTGAACTTCTTTGACCGGAAAAAAGCCGTAGTAGCGAGAATCTAGGCTGTTGTTTCTATTGTCTCCCATGGCTAGCACGTGGTTTTCTGGCACGGTGATCATGCCGAAACTCTCTAAAGGGCTGGATAACGGCTTAAGCGCTATTGTGCGGGTGTGACCCAATATTGATTCTGAAAAAGCATGATCAGTTGCTGGGACTAATGCCGCTTTTTCACCGTTTATAAATAATACATTGTTCTCTAGCTTGACCTTATCACCCTCTACAGCAATAACCCTTTTAATAAGCCTCGTATTAGCTGCATTACTGTCAATGATCACTATATCGCCCCGTTCAATGTTGCCAGTTTGCGCGATGATAGTGTTGGTGAAGGGTAGCTCTAAAGTGTAAGCAGATTTGTCGACAACCACTCGGTCACCCACTTGAATAGTCGGTTCCATAGAGCCCGTGGGAACATGATACCAGTCAGCAACGCTGCTTCGAAATGAGAAGAGCAAAACGACAAACAAAATAAAGGGCAAGTTGTTTTTGATACTGCGTTTTATATCTTTCACGGCTAACATTCTCACTATACGTATTTAGCATGGTCAATCGGGCTGCGAGAGCAGCGATGCTTTCATTGAATATAGAGATTCATTTTGTCAGTTCGTTCAACTTTGTGATTTGATAAATGTAACTAACTGTGTCGGAATGTGACTGAAATCGTATCATTAATTTTTCTTTTTCTGCTTTAATTTTTGTTTAATATTATATTTTTCAATGATTTAAATTGTTAATTGAAGGTGCCGAGTCAGGTCGCTTTAGATCCGAATTAACCGTTTTATAAATACAAGCAAAGCGAATGTCGTGCACTGACGGCTTGCATGTGGTACTTGTTATCTTTTTTAGTTGTTGAAGAACGATAACAATGCTTAAGACATTCAAACGAACGCGAATGTACACCGCTATTGCTGCTGCGGCGTTAAGTACAATTCTAGTAGGGTGCACCCATAACAGCAGCGACGCTGTTAAAAGTCAGTCGGTTTCTCAGGCTGAGAGTATAGCTGCGACCAGGAGCGCATCGTCGTTCAATGTAGACTTCGAACGTTTTACACTCGATAACGGGCTTACCGTGATATTGCACGTAGACCGTTCAGATCCTGTGGCCGCTGTAGCATTGACGGCACATGTTGGATCTGCGCGTGAAAAGCAAGGTCGCACCGGTTTTGCACATCTATTTGAGCATTTACTATTCCTCGAATCGGAGAACTTAGGTAAAGGCGGCTTAGATAAATTGAGCGCGAGAATTGGCGGTTCTGGTGCAAATGGCTCTACCAGTCGTGACAGTACTAATTATTACCAAACGGTACCTAAAGATGCTTTGGAGAAAATGATTTGGGCTGAGGCCGATAAACTGGGTTTTTTCATCAATACAGTGACGGAGTCGGTGCTTGCTAAAGAAAAGCAGGTCGTGAAAAATGAAAAACGCCAAAGTGTGGATAATCGCCCCTATGGACACAATCAATACGTGATTGATAAAAATCTGTATCCCGAAGGTCATCCTTACAGTTGGCAGGTTATTGGCTCATTGGAAGATCTGCAAAACGCAACTCTTGCTGACGTTAAATCGTTTTTTAATTCTTGGTACGTTCCAAATAATGTTGTGTTAACGATTGCGGGCGACATTGATGTGGTCCAAACGAAAGCTTGGGTCAAAAAGTACTTTGATGAAATTCCCTCCGGAGAGGCAATCAGCAAGTTACCTCAACAACCCGCTAAATTAGAACACACGATTAAACGGTTCCACGTTGATAACTTTGCACAAGCGCCACTATTAACCATGGTGTGGCCGACAGTGCCCGAATATCACAACGACTATTACCCGTTGCAGGTTCTCTCTCAATACCTTAGCCAAGGAAAAAATGCACCGCTCAACAACGTCCTTATTGATAAGAAGAAGCTTACCAGCAATGTTTACCTCTATGGTTATGACGCAGAGATTGCAGGGCAACTTCAACTGCAGGTAATGGCATTTAATGGTGTTAATTTAAATACTGTGGCTGAGGGCATTAGCGAAGCATTTTTACTCTTTGAGCGAAATGGTATTTCTCTAGAAGATTTGGCGCGTATTAAAGCCGGGCAAGAAACTGAGTTTTATCAAGGGCTATCAAGTGTGTTAGGTAAAGGGTTTCAGTTAGCCCAATATGAAATATTTGCAGGTGGTGCAGAGTTCATCAGCCAAGACGTGAAAAAAATCTTAGGTGTGACACAGCAAGATGTGATGCGCGTTTATAACACCTATATAAAAGATAAACCCTATGTTGCGACCAGTTTTGTGCCCAAGGGGCAACAAGATCTGGTGCTTAGCGGGTCAACAAAAGCCGAGGTAGTCGAAGAAAAAATAGTGGCGAATGCTGAAGAGACTTTCGATGCTACCGTTGCAGCTGAATATGAACGTACACCGTCGTCCTTCGACCGCACACAAGAACCTGATTATGGTGAGAGCATAGAAATTACACCACCTAAAGTGTGGCAAAGCACACTGTCTTCTGGCATCAAAATAGCTGGTATTTCTAATGATGAGATGCCTTTAGTGGCCTTTGAACTGAAATTCGAAGGAGGAATGCTACTTGACCCGTTACATAAAACAGGTACAGCCAACTTACTTGCCGAGACATTAATCAAAGGCACGGCAAATAAAACGCCTCAACAACTCGAACAGGAAATTGAGCTGTTAGGTGCAACCATAGAAGCCAGTGCCTCCGAAACGGACATTACCATCAGCGGTACTGTGCTGTCGAAACACTACGGTAAATTAATGGCGCTCGTTTCCGAAGTTGTTCTTTTTCCTCGCTTTGATGAGAAAGAGTTTGAACTGGCCAAAGAGGATGTGTTGAATCAGATCGAACAGATAAAAGCGAATCCCAATGCTGTAGCATCGGTTGAGTTCAAATCGCTGCTTTATGGTAGATCGCATCCATTCTCCCAAATCCCGCTCGGGGATATTGAATCCGTTAACAACATTGTGCTTGATGACGTAAAGGCGTATTACCATAGTAACGTTTCACCAACTGTCGCGAAACTGCATATTGTCGGAGACATCAATCAGCAAGAAGCAGTGAACACACTATCATTACTTAACGATAGCTGGGCGTCCAGTGAAGTAATACTCCCTGTCGTATCAGAGCCGGCTTTACCTCAACAGGCTCAGATTTATTTCTACGATGTTCCCGATGCGAAACAGTCCGTTTTGTATTTCGGTCATCCTGCTCCGAAAGTGAATCATCAAGATGCCTACAAATTAAGTGTAATGAACTACCGCTTGGGTGGAGGGGGCTTCGCGTCTCAACTCATGCAGGAGCTTCGCGAAAATAAAGGTTACACCTATGGTATTCGCTCGTCGTTTTCTAGCGACCAGTATACCGGAGAATTTGCCATCCGAAGCGCTGTACGCTCAAACGTGACGTTAGAGGCCGCTCAGGCCATTCTGGATATATTGATGTCTTTTGGCGACCATTATTCTAGTGAAGATCTAGTTGTTACAAAGGGCTTTACGCTTAAGTCCGGCGCACGCGCATTTGAAACGCTAAGAGCAAAATTAAACATGGTCAGTGAAATCAGTGACTTTGGTTTAGCAGACGACTATGTTTCACAGCAAGAAGATGAAGTTAAGACGTTAACGGTTGATGAAGTGAAGCGTTTATATCGCGATTATGTGCACCCCAACAAAATGATCTACTTGATTGTCGGGGATAAAAAGACGCAGTTTGAACGTTTAGAGGCATTAGGTTTTGGCTCGCCTATACTGCTAAATCCATCTAGTCAAAGGGCTGATTGATTTTGGTAAAAAACGAGTTCTAAACGAAAAGGTACTGTTGCTAAAAATTAGAAGGCTCGTATGAATCAAATTCATTCGAGCCTTTTTTACAGGATTTGTTAAGCTTAATGGGTTTTCAATTTAGCTAACAGTTCTCTCAGCGTGCTTACCGCTTTGAAGATAGCTTTGGAGCTTTCTGCAGACGCTTTAGAGTTAGTGGACACGTCAGACGTTGCATTGCCAATCACCACCATATTTCTATTAAGCTCTTCACTCACTTGGCTTTGTTCTTCTGCTGCAGCGGCCATTTGCGTCATGCGTTCACTGATCTCACCAATCTGAAGTACCGTGGTTTGCATTTTCCCAAGCGCTGACTGTGAAAGCTGCGCCGCATCTTCGGCTTTTAGACTACCCGAGTGAATGGTATTTACGGTGTGATCAACTTCACTTTGTAGTGCGGTAATAACCTTACCGATTTCACCTACTGACTCGGCGGTTTTTGAGGCAAGTGAGCGAACTTCATCGGCTACTACGCTAAATCCTCTGCCATTTTCTCCGGCACGTGCCGCTTCGATGGCAGCATTTAATGCCAAGAGATTAGTCTGGTCGGCGATCGCGCCAATAACGTCGAGGATCTTTTTAATATCCGTACTTCGCTGAGAAACAGCTTGAACCGCATCAGATGCATTCTTCATTTCTTTCGATAGCTCTGTTACCGAGTGAGTCGATTCAGAAATTTCGCTTTCTGTTTGTTTGACTGAATTCGTCGCCTTGTCTGCATTATCTGCTGCGTCGGCAGCCGTCCTCGCCACTTCCTGTGCCGTTTGAGACATTTCGGTAATAGCTGTAACCACGCTGTCTATTTCCGCTTGCTGTACTTGGATAAGTGAATTAGTACTTTCAGTGTGACGCTGGGTTTCTCCGCTTTGCTCAATGACTTGTGCGCATGAATGCTTGGCTTGGTCAAGCAGCTCCCTTACTCGTTCCTTGAAAAGATTAAAAGCTTCACTCAACTGAATCAGCTCAGCGTGAGAGTTTACATGGATATTTTGTGTTAAGTCGCCACCTTGTCTTGCAAGTTCTTCCATCCGCTCGGCAACTTGTCGAACAGGATGAATAATGCTTTTCGTAAACACAAAAACCAGTGCAAGAGCAATAGCCGTGCATATAATCGCCACAATGAGCTGAGTGGATAGTAGTGACGTTACAGCTGAAGAAATCATGGTTTCAAGCGACGTAACAGGCGCCATCGCGTGTGCTTTGCTCACGCCAACAATCATTTTCCATTTTACGTTGGCTAAATTTAGAGATATGTTTTGTGAAACGTAGAGCATCCCATCGCTTTCAAAAAGACCTGATAGTTGGTCAGTATTGAGAAGACTCTCTGATTTACGCTTGTCGCTAAATATCTCAGAAAATGGGCGAGCTAATTTTGACTTTGCATCAGTGGCAGCAACCACCAGTCCATTTTGACTGACAACGTAGACCTCTGCGTTACCATCATAAAGCGAAGCTTTAAGGCTTTCTGCTCGTTGTTGAATGATAGGAAGGTTTAAGTCAGTGCCTACTACGCCGCGAAATTGATTATTTGCGATAACGGGAACGGTTAGGCTGGTCATTAGCTCGGTATAGCCCTCACGAATCTCATACTGATAAGGGTTAGAAACGCATGGTTTACGTGTTTCTTCATTACACAAATACCATTCAGCCGCTCTAAACCCAAATTCATCAAGGGTGGTGTCATGTTTTAATTCGGGGTCGGTGATTACGATCTGCTCAGCAGCACCATTTTCTCCTCTTATGAAGTAAACTTCGAAGCTGCCCGTTCCTGGCGTAGAATGTAGCTTACCGCTTTTGTTCTCAGCAGCCTTGCCATCAAACCTATTCGTTTCAAATTGGGCATACGCGCTTGACGTTACTTTAGTGTCCAGCATACTTTTCACTAAACGCTCGGTTTGCTCACGACTGAGCGATAGCGCATCATTTGCCTCAATGCTCCTCGTCAGTTGAGCCGCAACTGTATTCGGTAGAATATGTGCGCTATTGATCAAGGCTTCTGTTTGCGCAGCAAATTGAGATGCCTTTGCGGATACAGTTTTTTGAATCTGATCAGCAATTTCCTGACTGACATGCCTGTCTAACTCTTTTTCTGTTCGCTCAAGCAAAAGGTAGCTTACGCCAATAAATACAGCGGCAAGGAGAATAAAAAGCATGCCAACAACTGACATAAGCTTAGAAGACAGAGAGTGACTTTTTTTCATGTATTAAAACAACTTTGATTTGAAATAGACGAGTACGATATGTAGTACATTTAGACGATTCATTGTGCGACGTACTTAATGTTATGTCGGAATCACATGAATACGATTTGAGTATAGCATTGTACATAATATGTACTAACTCATCAGCCATCTATTTATCTAATCCGTTTAGTTATTTATATATACGTATAATAATTAATACGTATAGGGCGTTGGCAGAACGTTGTGACCGAAATTGAGAGCATCCAACGTATCAACATTAAAGTGAAGCAACATGTCAGCGTAGCAAGACGTAAACGCAATACGTAAAAATAAGATAAAACGGGAGAGGTAATGGCTAAAGAAACAAAGGATTCCAACGATAGGCAGAAAGATGTAGCGCTAAGTCATACCGAAGAAAAGGATGTAAGAGACAATCAAAGTTTAAACTCTGTGTCGTTATACGCCATCGTGCACAGGGAAGGGCTTGAAGAGCTTCAGCGCCCTATGATGTCATTATGGTGGTCAGGTGTTGCTGCTGGTATTGGTATTTCGCTCTCTATTTTGGCCGAAGGGATATTACATCACCTCTTTGTAAATTCGCCTTATCAGTTTGTCATTGAGAATCTGGGTTATACCGTTGGCTTTGTGCTGGTCATCGTTGGCCGATTACAGCTATTTACCGAAAATACGCTTTCGGTCATTCTGCCCCTTTTAAGTAAACCATCGGCAAACATGGGAGCGTGCATTGCACGACTCTGGTCTATCGTTTTTGCTGCTAATATGTTCGGCACTTTTCTGGCTGCGTTTTTCAGCCACACTTTGCAAGCCGTTCCACCAGAGTTAGTTGAGGGAATGACTGCTATATCTGAGCACTATGCTAAATTATCACCGTCAGACGCCTTCTCATACGGCATTACGTCTGGGTTTATTATTGCCGCTATTGTGTGGATGAAACCTTCGGTTAAGCACTCTCAAATATTGATGATAGTTATTTTTACCTATCTGATTGCTATTGGTAATTTTACTCACGTGATTGCTGGCTCAACAGAGCTATTCCTACTAGCACTGCAAAATAAAATAAGCATTCTTGAAACACTCTCACTAATAGGCGCAACATTACTAGGAAATATTGTTGGCGGAACAGGGTTGTTTGCACTATTGGCTTATGGGCAGGTTGTAAGGGAAATCGAGAAATAGGTACACAATGAAGTAAACAAATTAGAAGCGTGTAACAAAAATGCCCTTCGCGCAGGAAACGAGAAGGGCATGAAAAACGAGTTACACTTTACTTATGACGCTCGCGAAGAACATTCAGTGCATCGTTGAGCGACATGTCGCTTGCTTGAAGCAGTACCGTTAAGTGGTACAACAAGTCGGCGGCTTCGTTTTTAAGCTCTTCCTTGTCGTGAACGGTGGCAGCGAGTGCAGTTTCAACGCCTTCTTCACCTACTTTCTGGGCTATGCGCTTAATGCCTTTGTTGTAAAGACTCGCAGTGTAGCTGCTTTTTGGGTCGGCATCTTTACGGGCAGCCAACACGCGCTCTAAGTCTGCAAGAAAGGTAAATGCCGGTGTGTTACCGTCAAACCAGCAGCTTTCAACACCCGTGTGGCACGTTGGGCCATTAGGGTTGGCCAGTACCAACAGTGAATCTTGGTCGCAATCGCAGGCAACGCTTACTAAATCTAGCGTATTGCCTGACGTTTCACCCTTGGTCCATAGGCGCTGTTTTGAGCGGCTGAAAAAAGTCACTTTACCCGTTTCAAGGGTTTTCGCTAGAGCGTCTTGGTCCATGTAACCCTGCATCAATACCTTGCCGGACAGTGCATCTTGCACAATGGCAGGTAGCAGGTTATCCATTTTGTCCCACGCTAGCTTATTGCTATTGTCATTAGTAATGATCACGGGTTTACTCCTTCTGCTTGCGCCGTTAAACCGTGACGCTTACGCATGGCAACGCCACTGCTGGTTAATTCTGCTTTTAGCTCATCAATATTGATGATGCCTTTGTGGAATACCGATGCCGCCAGTGCGCCATCAACGTCAGCTTGTTGAAACACATCAGTAAAGTGAGCAATTTCACCCGCACCACCAGAGGCAATCAGCGGCACCTCACAGACATCGCGCACGGCTTTCAGCTGTTTCACATCATAGCCCTTGCGCACGCCGTCCTGATTCATGCAGTTAAGTACAATCTCACCTGCACCGCGCGACTGAACTTCTTTGATCCAGTCGATGGTTTGCCACTGGCTTTTTTGTGTACGGGCTTCATCACCGGTGAATTTGTACACTTCGTATTGGTCGGTTGCTTCGTTATAGAAGCTATCGATACCAATTACTACGCACTGTTGACCATACACGTCGTGCAGCTGATTGATAAGATCTGGGTTATTGAGGGCAGGGGAATTAATAGAAATCTTGTCTGCACCCATTTCTAAAATGCGCCCAGCGTCTTCAATGCTTTTGATGCCGCCAGCCACGCAAAACGGAATATCAATAACCTGTGCGATTCGGCTTACCCAGCTTTTGTCTACCACACGGGCGTCAGAGCTTGCGGTGATATCGTAAAACACCAATTCGTCGGCACCTGCCTTCGCGTATTGCTCGGCAAGAGGCACAATGTCGCCAATGATTTCGTGGTTTCTAAACTGAACACCCTTAACCACTTTACCGTCGCGCACGTCTAAACACGGTATTATGCGTTTTGCCAGCATGCGATAGCCTCCTTCACCGTAAACTTACCTTCAAGTAGTGCGCGACCTAGAATAACGCCGCCAACGTTTGTGGGCTTCAATGCTTCAATATCAGCAATGCTGCCAATACCGCCAGACGCTTGCCAGCTAACATGTGGAAAACGGTCTGCCATTTCTTGATACAACTCAGTGTTCGCGCCTTGTAGCGTACCGTCACGACTAATGTCGGTGCACAGTACATGCTTTGCGCCAACTGAAGCGAAGTCTTCCAACAAGCCTTCAAGGGCTACACCAGAGTTCTCTTGCCAGCCGTGCGTGGCAATAAGCTTTTCGCCGCTTTCGCTAATATTAATATCAAGGGCCAATACAATGTGCTCAGGGCCGTATTTTTCTACCCAAGATTTTACAAGCTCGGGCTGTTTAACAGCTAACGAGCCAATAACCACGCGGCTTACGCCAGTTTCAAGTAGCTGCGCCACTTCTTCTTCGCTACGAATACCGCCGCCGGCTTGAAACTTCATACGCTTAGTGTCGACCATAGACTTAATAAGGGAAAGCTGGCGCTTACTGGTGTCTTTGGCGCCGGTTAGGTCAACAATGTGCAACCAGGTTGCACCTTGGTCAGCATAGTCGTGAACCACGTCTACTGGGTCCAGTTCGTATTGGGTTTTCTGCTCGTAGTCGCCTTGATAAAGGCGCACTACGCGTCCGTCAATAAGATCAATCGCTGGAATAATCATTATAGGTTCACAAAGTTAGTCAGTAGTTGTGCTCCGGCCTCGCCAGAACGTTCTGGGTGAAACTGCACCCCATAAAAGTTGTCTTTATTTATGGCGGCTGAAAATGCGTTACCATAGGTACAGCTGGCAAGCGTGTGCTCGTACTCAGGCACTGCAAAGCTATGTACAAAGTAAAAATAGGTATCTTGCGGAATGCCTTTGAACAAACTTTCGTTGTTGTGACTGCTGTTATGAGAGACGGTGTTCCAACCCATGTGAGGTAAGCGTACGCCCTTTGACTCCATGCGCGCCACATGACCGGGCATGAGGTTCAAACAATCGATGTTGCCTGTACCTTGAAAACCGCCTTCCGCACTGGTTTCAACCATAAGCTGCATGCCTAAACAAACGCCTAGCACAGGTTGAGTAAGCGATTGAAGGGTCTCCACTAACGCTTTTTGCTTAATGCTTGCCATGGCAGCAGCGGCGGTACCGACACCCGGTAAAAACACTTTGTCAGCGCTTTTAATTGCGTTTACATCATCCGATACCTCTACTTCAACGCCTAGGCGTTCAAGGGCAAAGCGTACCGATGAAATATTGGCGCAGCCGGTGTTCACTATGACTATTTTTTGTCGCTGGCTGGGGTTTACCACTGACATTACAGTGCTCCTTTACTGCTTGGTAGTGCGTCGCCTTGGCGCGTAATAGCTTGGCGAAGGGCGCGGCCAAATACTTTAAACAAGCTCTCTACCTGGTGATGTGCATTACCTTCGCTGGTGGAAAGGTGCAGCGATAACCCCATGCTTTGCGCAAGCGAGTAAAAGAAGTGCGGTACCATTTCAGTGGCCATTTCCCCTACCTGATCGCGGCTAAATTTAGCGTCAAACTTAAGGTGAGGGCGGTTGGAAATGTCCATAATACATTCCGCACGGCATTCATCCATTGGTAAAGCAAACCCAAAACGACCAATGCCGCGTTTGTCGCCTAGTGCCTTTTTAAGGGCTTCACCTAGCGCAAGCGCGGTATCTTCTACACTGTGGTGATCATCAATGTGCAAATCGCCATCGGTAGTAAGAGTGAGCTCAAAACCACCGTGAGTGGCAATTTGGTCTAGCATGTGGTCAAAAAAGCCCATGCCGGTTTGAATTGTCGACTTAGCTTGCGAGTCTAAATCTACGCGAACGCGAATATCAGTTTCAGAGGTGGTACGCACGACTTCGGCAATACGCGAAGACGCTAACAAGCTTTTCTGAATATCGTTCCAGTTTAAACTTTCGCGGTTGTACTGGAAGCTACGAATCCCCATGTTTTGAGCAAGCTGTACATCGGTAATGCGGTCACCAATCACATATGAACGGGTGAAATCGACTTTGCCTTGCTGCAAGTATTCTTGTACTAAGCCAAGCTTTGGTTTGCGGCATGTGCAATTATCAGCATCGAAGTGCGGGCAAATAAGCACGTCGTCAAATACCACGCCTTGGCTCTCAAAAATGGCCATCATGGCATTGTGTGGCTTGTCGAAGTCTTCTTGAGGAAAACTGTCTGTACCCAACCCGTCTTGGTTACTTACCATTACCAGCTTAAAGCCAGCCGCTTTAAGCTTAAGCAACACGGGAATAACGTTTGGTTCGAAAACAAGCTTCTCTAGACTGTCTAATTGCTTATCTACTGGCGGCTCTTCTACGAGTGTACCGTCGCGGTCAATAAATAAAATGGCTTGCTGACTCATGCCGCGTCCTCATTAGTTTTAAATTCGTTAATTAGCTGCATTAAACGCTGATTTTGCTCTTCAGTACCGATGCTCACGCGTAAGCAGTTTTGTAAGTTAAGCTGTTTTGATTGGTCGCGAATAAGCATGCCTTGGCTTACCAAATATTGCATTAGGGCTTGTGCCTTTTCATAGCGGAACAAAATAAAATTCGCTCTTCTATCACCTACTAACTCAAAACCATCAATAGATGCTAGCGCTTCGGCTAAGGTCTCTTTTTCACGATTAATCGTGGCAACTTGAAGCTCTAGTAGGGCAAGCGATTCCTTTGACAAAGCTTGAGCTGCAATTTGTGCAACTGGCTCTGGAATAGGATAAGGCGCTATCACTTTCATTAACGCTTGAATAACCGGTGTTTGCGCAAGGGTAAAACCACAGCGAAGACCGGCAAGCGCAAACGCTTTAGATAGCGTGCGAAGCACCACTAAGTTCGGGTAATTGTTTATTTCATTTGCCCACGTGTTGTCAGCATCGAACTCAATGTACGCTTCATCAACAACAACGAGTGCTTTATCGGCAAAGTGGGTAAGCACAGACTTAATGTCTTCACGAGCAACGGGCGTGCCGGTTGGATTATTGGGCGCGCAGATGAAAATCACGTTAACGTCTTCTTCAGCGCATACAGCATTCACGTTAAGGCTAAAGTCGTCGTTAAGCGGTACTTTCTTAATGCCCACATCACAGGTTTCTGCGCTGATTGCATACATACCGTAGGTAGGCGGGCAAATCAAAATGCTATCTTTACCCGGCGTACAGAAGGTACGGATAAGCAGTTCGATGCCTTCATCTGCCCCGCGGGTAACAATAAGCTGTGATTTATCTAGCCCTGCATAACTTGCGTAACCACTGACTACCGCCTCAGGCTGACACGATGGGTAGCGGTTAAAGTTACTGCTATCTACGCTGTATTCGTTTGCGTAAGGTGACTCGTTAGCATTAAGCCAGTCTTGGCCGCCCGAGAACAAGCGACGAGCCGACTCATAAGGCTTAAGCGGCACTAAATTTTCGTTAATTAGGTTATCGATAAGTGCCGACATTAGGCGTCTCCTTGCTTAAGTGCCTGCATACGAAGTGCAACGGCCTGTTCGTGTGCGTCTAGCCCTTCTGCGGCGGCCAGTGCCATAATCGCAGGGCCTAAATTACGCATGCCGTCTGCGCTTAGCTCTTGAATCGTGTAGCGGCGCATAAAGTCCAAAAGGCCTAGGCTAGAGTAATTCTTAGCATAGCCGTAGGTAGGCAATACGTGGTTTGTACCTGAAGCGTAATCGCCGGCAGACTCAGGTGACCATGGGCCTAAGAATATAGAACCTGCATATTTTATTTTTGGCAAATAATCACGGGCATTCTCGATTTGTACTATCAAGTGCTCCGCCGCATAGGCGTTGCTTGCTTCAATGGCTTGTTCAATTGAATCGGCCAAAATATAGCGCGCATTTTCCATCGCAGGGCGGGCAATTTCAGCGCGAGATAGGCTCGCTAATTGACGTTCAACCGCGGCTTTTGCTTCTTCAATAAGCGCAGCGCTGTTAGATACTAAAATAGCCTGTGAGTCTGGACCGTGCTCGGCTTGAGATAGTAAGTCTGCTGCCACAAACTCAGGGTTTGCGAACTCATCAGCAAGTACCAAGACTTCTGATGGGCCGGCCGGCATATCAATAGCGGCACCATCAGCACGTTGACTTACCTGCTGTTTAGCTTCGGTCACAAAGCTGTTCCCTGGGCCAAAAATTTTATCGACTTGCGGAATAGTTTCAGTACCCAACGCCATGGCTGCAACCGCTTGCGCGCCACCGCATAAGAATATCTTGTCAATGCCGCACTTACGCGCTGCGTAGGCAATTTCAGGCGCAATAAGCTGCGCTTTGTTGGGCGGTGTGCAAAGCAGTTTATTCTCACAACCTGCCACCAATGCAGGCACGCCCAGCATTAATACAGTAGAAGGAAGCGGTGCGCTGCCGCCTGGAATGTATAGGCCTACTGCATCAAGCGAGGTAAAGCGAAGCTCGCATTTAACACCTGGCGTAGTGGTTAATGCGATGTCACTTGGCAACTGCGCTTCGTGAAACGTTTTTATATTGTTGAACGCCGTGTCGATAGCATTTGCAACCTCAGATGTTACCTTGGCGGCAAGCGCATCAATGTTGTCTTGTGAAAGAACAAGGCTAGTGAGGTCAGGGCAGTCAAATTTGCGTGTGTAATCAAGTACTGCCGCATCACCTTCTGCTTCAACGCGGGCGATAATGTCGCCCACGGTTTTCTTTAACTGTTGGCTATTGGCCATAGCCGGGCGGGCTAGCGCCTGTTTTTTCTCATTTGCTGAAAGAGATGACCAAGTAATCATAATTGCCTGCCTTTTAGCCCATCATTTTTTCGATTGGCATTACAAGAATAGAGCTACAACCAAGGGCTTTAAGCTTTTCCATGGTTTCCCAGAATAAGGTTTCTGTTGAAACAACGTGGATAGCCACTTGCTCGTCGTTTCCAGCAAGTGGCAGAACGGTTGGGTTTTCAGCACCTGGTAGTAGGCTTTTCACCTGCTCTAAATACGCCTTTGGTGCATGTAGCATGATGTACTTGCTTTCTTTTGCTAGTAACACGCCATCAACACGCGGCATAAGGCGGTTAACCAGTGTTTCTTTTTCGTCGCTAAGTTCGCCGTCAGCGCGCTTGATAAGAACGGCTTTACTGCGGAAGATAACGTCTTTTTCTACAAGACCATTTGCTTCAAGGGTTGCGCCTGTAGATACCAAGTCACAAATCGCGTCAGCCACACCGGCACGAGGAGCAACCTCCACTGAACCTTGTAACATAACGGCTTTAGCGTTAATGCCTTGATCTTTGAAATAACGCTCAAGAAGGTAAGGATAGGTGGTGGCGACTTTTTTGCCTTCTAGAGACTGAATACCGTCGTAGTCCATTTCATTCGGTACGGCGATTGATAAGCGGCAACCGCCGTAGTCTAGGCGACGCAGTACTTCATATTCAAACGGCTTACCTGCAGCTTTGCGTTCAAGCATTTTTTCTTCGAGTTCGTTCTCGCCAATGAAGCCAAGGTCAACAACCCCATCCATGACAAGACCTGGAATATCGTCGTCGCGTACGCGTAACAAATCGATAGGCTGATTCGTTGAATGTGCAATCAGCAAGCGATCACGAATGTTTAATTTTATGCCTATCGCCTTTAGTAGGGCGATGCTGTCATCGCTCAAACGACCTGATTTCTGTACGGCAATTCGAAGTCTTTTGCTGTTACTCATTGAAACGTTCCTTACACGTTGTGTCTTAACTTTTGATTGCGCCTAAAACGAAAAACCCCCGGAAGTTTCCTTCCGAGGGTCGAGAATTTTTTCTATCTGCGCCACTGGAAGGAAATATAGACCTTCCAGCACGAACCTGAAAGGTTATGCTTTGTGGTGATGGTGATGTTTCGCCGCGCAGTTAATCATTTTGATGAATTTAATTCCTAATTTCGAACGGCCCAAACATTAGCGGTTTGACGTGTGATTTGCAAGGCAAAAGTGAACTCTTTTCTTATATTAACTCTAATTTAATATGTATATTATAAAACTATTCGTTATGAATACGCTGTGGACTTTAATTTTAGGCATTTCGGTGCCGATAAATTATCAATGTACGTGCAAGCTCGAGGAGGGCGTATGAGCAACGATTTACTGTTTCCTATTTTACCTCGCAACACAACGGTGCCTGTTGAGGCAGATGATCGTGTGAAAAAAGTGCAAAAGACAAAAAAGTTGGAGCATGTAAGAGAAGACGATCATGGACAGCTTCAAGACGTCAAGCGCACTGAGATTGTTGAGGCTACCGCCGAAAAGGGGAAAGATAATGAGCGCGACAACAAGCGCGGTGGGCTTAAGCATATTGATATTGACGTTTAGCACATCATGGTAGCGTTAAGCTTTGTATGTATTGAGCGCTTCGAACAAGGCCGCGAACTGTCCCGTCACTTTATGCTTAGGTGAGTAGAAAGGCAGCGGCATGCGTTTAGAATGAGATTCCTTCACCTTTACTGTGGCACTGACATAGCTGTCTAATACCGGCAAATCTTGCTGTTTAAGTTTGTCTACCAATTCTCTTGGTAGTTTTGCCTGACTATTAAATTGATTAATCACAATACCAAACAAACGTAGTTGTGGGTTGTGGTCCTCCTTAAGTTCCATCGCGTTGTCGAGCAACCTTATAATAGCCTGAGCTGAGAAATCATCGCAATCAAAGGGCACGCAGAAGCCATCAGCTGCAATTAGGGCGGCCTTTGAATAAAAATTGAAGTTGGGCGGTGTGTCGATAAAAATGTAATCGAATTCACCTTTTAACTCCCTTAATGCATCTTTAAGTTTGAAGATTTTGTATCGTGATTCAAGTTCCCGCTCAACGTCAGCCAATGCCGGTGAGGAAGGCATAACGAAAAGGTTCTCAAACGGAGTAGGGTGAACAAACTCAGCGGGCTTTTTTGCTGTTCTAAATATCCCCACCACCTGTTTGAACATATCGGCCACGGTAAGGCTTTTTTCGTTAGCGTCAAACCCGACGTAATGCGTGCTGTTTCCTTGGACGTCTAAGTCTACCAATAACGTTTTGAAGCCCAGTTTGGCGCTTTGTGCAGCTAAATTGGTGCTAATCGTTGATTTACCTACGCCACCTTTTTGATTGAACACCACGGTTATCATAATAAATCCCTGTGTAAGTTGTGTTTAAAATATGCCCAATTAAAAGAGCCTATGCAAAATTTTTGTTTATGGTTCAAAGCAAATAAAATGAAGTGACACAAGAGACGGTATAAAAATAGCGTCGTGAGATGGATGAAGATTGGGGAATTGTCTGTTCAATAATATGCTAGCGCGATAAGTATCAAGGCAAGAAGGAGAGGGCATTAAATGATGGTCTCACTCTTCTTGCCTGGCCGTTACCGGATGCTATTGATGATAAACGCTATGTCGATTAAACCTTCTTGCACTTAGTATACCCATTGCGAACACAAAAATCGCAAACGTAGACGGTGCGCTTACCTCGGTTGATGCGGTGGTTGATGCAAATGAACTTGCTAAAATGATGTCGCCATTAACAGTAGGGTTGTTGGTCAAATCGAGTACCGGTCCAGTTAATAGTCCGCCTACGGGGAAAAGCGCATCGTAAAATGCATTTAGAGAGAAATTATCAAAGGAAATTCTCACTGCGTTGCGAGTCTCTGTACACAACGTGTCTGAGCAAGACTTGGCGACTTCATTGACGAATATACCCAAACCAAAGTCGGCAATATTCAACCCAGCAAATAACGACTGATTTTCAAGCGCCGTCGCCGTTGCGCTTTTTCCCAAAAGGTTCACTTCAACATTCACGATATCTGACGTGCCTGCTGTTGATAGGGTTACATTTGAATTGGGCGTGGCGTTGCCGTTAATCTGGGAGACTGTGGAAAGTACATCCGCACTGAGTGTCAAGAAGCCGCTTATTCCTAGCAAATCGGAAAACAAGTCGAGATGAAGATCGTTTATGGTTCCGCGACCTGATGTGAAAAAGCTTGTGGGAACAAAGCTTGTCAAAGACGACTGAGATTCTCCCTCGATAATGGCTGTCGATAGTGCGCTTTCAAACTCAGTCACATCAATAGCGCTTCCCAGTGAGCCCGTTGCATCTGCACTAGCACCAATGATCGTTTTAATGTGTGAATAATCTTCCGGTGCACTCCCGCTGGTGTGGGCTAAGTCAACAGAAGCGTTAGCAATGGCACCAACAATGTTAGCCACATTGCTTGTAATGGATAGGTCGACATGGACAGCGTTACCATAGCTGCTACTAATGATTGCTGCGTTTGAAGAAAAGCAAACTGTCGCCGAGGCAAACAATGTTCCGGTCAATAAGGTTCTTGCTATTGCTCTAATTACGTTATTTTTTTGTAGTTGCATAATGAAACCCTCGTTTACAGCTCAGCAGGTTGCTAAGCAATACTCTTGCGACTAAAGGGTAGACTCAAGTGTATGAAACGGTTATGAGGGTTTCCCCCTAACATAGGAATAAAAGTGGAGAGGAGGGGGAGTTTTTCTTTGCGTGTGTTTATTTCTGGTATCAACAATTTCCGGTATCGAAAGTCTGCATTTGAATGGCTTGGTGACAACTATCAGTAAGGCGCAGATGCAAAGATTTTGAGGAGGAGCTTTTTGAGTATCAAAAGCTCCTCGTTTGATTATCTTCTAATTGCTAAAAATTCAGGGCGAAAAACTAACCGCGTTAGTTGAGTTCTTTGTCCACCCAAAATTTAGTTCCTTTAACCGTAGCTTGCAGTGTAAGGCCGCTTTCCGTCATGGTGTATACCGTGACGTTGCCAAGGTAACCTTCTCCTTCTGCTGATGCGCCTTTGTTACCTGCTTTCGCAGCCACGTCCGCATTGCCACCAACGGTCCAGCCGTTCTCTATAAAGTAGCTCATCGCTTTTTGGGTGTGGAACACCATAACAATGCGGTAATCCTTAGCCCCTAACCCAAGGCCAACGCCACCTTCTGCCATATTCATGTATGTTTTCGCGCCAGTTACATTGTTATTTACCACACCGTAGCCGGTGCCAGCAGCAACGAAGAATAAATTGATGTTGGCATTAGTAAATACTGCATAACCTGCCGCATCCCGTATTTGAGAGCGAGTATCGGGCTTCTCGCCATAAAGACGTGTAAGGGCATTTTCCTGCATATCCAAAATACCTTGTCGCTTTTGAGCAACAGTTCCGTTGCCCATAGAAGCACATGCGGTTAATGCCAATATGGCAGCTACAAACAAAGACCTAATAGCTAACTTACTCATTTTCATGCAATTCTCCTAAGCATGCAGGTGCTCGGTGTGTTACAAAAGAAGACAAATCCCTTCATTTATAAGTCATCGAAACACTGTTTTCATTTACGTCACAAAGCTTGTACGCAAGAAGTGTGCAAAGTAGTGCAATGACAGTTAACTATCGCGCTCGAGTCGCTGCTCACTGTTTTTATGTGCCTCTGCGTTTTACCATTCAATCTCGAGTTCCAGCGCGCCGGGATCGTCCGTTTGGCCAACCATCTCTTCATATGGCGTGCTCTGGCGAAGCCACACTTGCTCGAAAGATTGGGAATCGAAATGCTCTCTTATTTCATTAAGGCAGTGGAACGTCTTTGGTTGCAATTTTTTGTCACGAACCAAAGTACGCGTCGCTCCCATGCCGGTGGACGCGAGATAGTTACCACCTTCTAGAGACTCAATGTATAAGTTCATAATATAGTCCTCATTAGGTCGCAGCTAACGTTGGCTGCGGCTTATACTTAATTAGTAGAAAACAGTCACAATGATCATTAATTTTGTGTCATGAAGCTGCAAACTTCCTTCAGTACATAAAGTGGAACAAGTAACACGGACGTTAAATTGAACTGTGTAAATGGTGTCGTCGCGCTTCACCACCACTTGTTTGTGCACACCATCACACCGGCCTGTTTTAAGTTATCTTGTACGCGTTTTTTGTCTTCTGAATTAAGAAAAGCACCCACCTCAAACTGTTGCAGCGGCGTTTGCAAAATTAAACGCGATACGCGCTTTAGGCTTAAATCTTTTTGGTAAAATAACGAGGTTTCTGGTCGAGGAAAGCACAAATTAGCGCCGTTCGAGGAGGATACATAAATGGCCTGAGCAGAGATTAAAACCGTTTCCCATCGATAAGTTGCTTTAGAGACTAAGTACATAACAAGCGCAAGCAAGCCAACTTCTATCCCTGCGAAGGGTAATATGACCCAGGCGCCTACAAAGGCCCAAGCGATGGCGATGGTACTGATAAAAAGCGCGAAAGCAGCAATTAGGTATTTAGTTTGTTGCCATGTCGCAGAACGGTTAGGTGTAAGATGTAGTTGCACCCGCTGCTCAAAAGTAGATACTTCAACCATATTTTACAAATGCTGTATACGATAATTGTGTAAGTTAAAGCTTATACGTAACGCGCCACCAATAGTTTGAAAAATGTACAAGCACAAATGGCTAACGCGCTTTATACAATTATTCTCTTAACATTATCGTATTTTTGTCTTAAGGACGTGTGTGATCACTTTTATAAAACGCCATGTTGGCAAATCAATACTGGCTTTACTTCTTGTAGTATGGTGCAGCATTTTGCTAGCGCAACCAGCTCCAGTGGAACTCATAAAGCAATTTGGGCTTTTTAGTGGACTCGGTGTGATAGGTGCTATCTTTGCAAATGCCACTGGTGCGGGAGGCGGTGTGGTATTTGTTCCGTTTTTTAACTTTTTATCATTTTCCCCACAAAGCGTTGTAGCCACAAGCTTTGCTATTCAATGCTGCGGGATGACTGCGGGGGCATTGACGTGGGCAACGTACTATAAAAAACAGCATAGTCACGACCATTACTGGAAAGCATTGCCAAGCGCCCTGTTGCTTACTGTTCCATCGTCGATATGCGGTATAGGTTTTGCCCAATACTCCTCGCAAAGCAAGCTTTTGCTTGACTATTTATGGGGTGGGGCAAATAACCTTCATATTGCATTTGGCAGCTTTTCAATTTTATTAGCAATCGCGATTTTTGCCTCTATTCCTCTTATGAAGCGCACTCATTTCGAAAAGGACTTGCACACAAAAGATTTGGTGTTCTTGCCTTTTATTGGCTTTTTGGGCGGGATTATTACCGCGTGGCTGTCGGTAGGCGTCGGCGAGCTCGTCGCCGTTTACCTCATTATTCGCGGGTTTAATGTCACCATGTCTATCGCTATAGCGGTAATTTTATCAGCATTTACCGTATGGTCAGCCCTTCCTTTCCACGCTCTACTTAGCGAGTCAGTGGTATGGCAAGTTGTTCTGTTTGCAGGCGCTGGAGCAATCATCGGAGGAATGATTGCAAAATATGTGGTTTTGGCATTTTCTGTTCAGCGACTAAAACTTTTTTTCGGCATGTGGGTACTAATTTTAGGTATCACCAGTTTACCGATACTCTAAACAATGGTTACTGCCGTTAATTGTATTACCGAGGGCTGTTCAAATCGCGCACGTAATCTATCGACCTCGTATATTCCCTAATACACAAGGAAAGATAATATGGATATCAATCCTGTTCCTCAGAAACGCTATAACGTAATCCAGCCTAATTGGTCATCTCATGCTGTCATCTATCAGGTCAACACCCGACAGTTTTCAGAAGAAGGTAATTTTGAAGGAGTGAGAAAAGGACTAGCGCATATCAAATCGTTGGGAGCGGATATTGTTTGGCTAATGCCTATACATCCCATCGGTGAAAAGAACAGGAAAGGCGAGCTTGGAAGCCCCTATGCCGTTAAAGATTACCTGGCCATTAATCCAGAATTTGGTAGTGCAGAAGATTTCAAAGCGCTGGTGGAAGAGGCGCATCGGCTGTCACTCAAAGTGATTATTGACTGGGTGCCAAACCACAGCGCATGGGATAACCCGTTAGTCGAACAACACCCCGAGTGGTACGCGAAAGATTACAAAGGGGATTTTCGTCCGTCCCCGTGGTGGGATTGGAGCGATATTATCGAATTTGATTATGAACAAATTGAACTTCGCAAATACATGATCAATGCATTGTGTTACTGGGTTGAAAAGTTCGATATAGACGGGTTTCGCTGCGACGTAGCAGGCTATGTGCCTAACGATTTTTGGCAGCAGGCCGTAGAGACGCTAAATACAATCAGACCGGTTTTCATGTTAGCGGAATGGGAGAACAGAGACCTTCACGAAAATGCGTTCAATATGACGTATGCATGGAGCTGGAACGAAACGCTCCATGAACTGGCACATGGAAGGTGTTCACTGGATAGACTACGCAAATATTATTCGTGGAACGAGCGCAGCTGGCCTCACTCCGCCTACAGAATGACCTTCGTGAGTAATCACGACAAAAATGCCTGGGATGGCACCCAGCGCGAGCAATTTGGTAATGCGCTTGAAGCCTGCATTGCGTTGTCAGTGATTGGTGAGGGCATGCCCCTCATTCACAACGGGCAAGAAGCGGGGGAAACGAAGCGTTTAGCGTTCTTTGAACGCGACCCGATACAGTGGCAAGACCATGAAATAGGCACCTTGTACCGAAGGTTAATTGCCCTTAAAAAATCCAAAGCTGTGTTAGGAAATGGAGAGTATGGGGCAAGAATGATTCAGGTGCCTAACTCAAAAATGGGCCATGTGTTTAGCTTCGTACGCTGTAGTGAACAGGAAAAAGTGTTCGTTGTGATTAACTTTTCGAGTGAGCAGGTTGATGTAAGGTTTGAAGAGCCTTTGTTTGAAGGAGACTATACGCACTGGGAGCGCAACGAGAGGCGGGCTTTCAAATCGGATTCCGTATGTCAACTTGCGCCTTGGCAGTTCGAGATATGGATAGCTTGAAGCGCTGATCGTTTGTCGTTGTCTTTTATACTAGTCCGCACATTTTAACTCTCGCTGAGTGGGCAATTATCTATGCGGATTCGTATAACTACAAAAGGTAATTGAATTTTTAAACACGTTTTATTTAATAAAAAGTGGGGGAAGTACCATGACAGCAAATGACTCAACTGAAAAGACAGAAGACCGCTCTTTGAACAATCATGCTGCGCTCAAGACTTCTATTGCAAACGGCGATGTGGAAGAGGTTAAAGCGCGACTTGAAGGGCATTCTTTAGATGAGCTAGAAAAAAGTTATCTAATCGATCTCGCTCGGCTAAGCAACAACAGTGAAATAGAAAAGTTGATAAAAGCTACACCGGAAAACTAAACGAACGTCATATGTGAATGTGCCCCTTCCAAAACAAGGAAGAGGGCACAGCTTACACCAACTCGCCTTTAGCTATTTTGAACGGTTTGGCAAATGCATATCTTGGTTAGGGTTTTCTCACGGTAAACGCTCAAATTCTGTGATTGTTTCTAAGCATTCTTCCCACGCCGCTTTGCTTGCACAGAAAATATGTGCGGTAGGCTTCATGGGATGTTTTGTATCTAAACACCCCGCAGGTACAGCAAGCATGTTATTGGGTTGAGCGCTCGGTAGGGCTGAACCACATATTTTACAGAAACTTTTGTGGTGCCGAGTGTTCTTAAGCACAAAGGTCGTGACTTCATTGACGCCAGATAGCCAAGTTAATGTCGCCGACTGTGAAAACAGGTTGGCAGCAAAGGCTGCGCCAGTATCTTTTTGGCAATGCTTGCAGTGGCATAGGTAAAAGCTGTTGAAATCGCCCTGAATTTCAAACGCTACAGCGCCACACAAACATGACCCCTCATGATTATTCATCAAAACTCCCTCTTTTCGACGTAACTAGCTCTTTAGCTTACAGATTACTCTGACTTCGAAAGCCAATCGTAAAAATGCGCCACACCGGCTTCTAAAAAGGGTTCGATGGGACCGTGTTCTTCCTCGCCAGATAGGTACAGTGCCCGCCTTCCTTTTTCCAATAATAGGCAAGCTTCTTCATCTTCTACCGCTGTCTCAATGTAGGCTTCCTTTTCCGCAGCAAAATAATCGGGCATTTCATTATGCAATGCTTTAGGGTAATAGAATTCAACATGGTTTACGCACGCACTTACACCCTTAGGGTAAATCGTACTAACAACAATGATGTCTGGGTACCATTCAATCATGATATTGGGATACAAAAAGCACCAAATCGCGCCATATCTTGGCAGAGACTGCCCATAACGAGCAATGAGTGCGTCTTGGAATGTACGATAATTGTCAGTCGTACGTTTTGTTAGTTCGTGACCCAGCCCTACTTTTTGTATAGAAAAATCTTCACCAAATGACCATTCGAGATCGTCGGCCTTCACAAATTGTCGTAGTCCGGGATGCATGGAATACACGTGATAATTTTCAAGGTATATCTCTACAAACGTTTTCCAATTAAATTGGTATTCAGTTGTTTCAGAACCCGCATAAAAACAATCGGTAAAGTCTAGGTATTCATCTAGTCCAAGCGAGGAAAGGTCGACGTTTGGCGCACGGCCACGGAACAGTAAACCGTTCCACAATGAAAGTGCTTCTTTTTTCAATTGTCCGTTAGGGGCACCCTTGAAGTGAGGTGTTCCCTTGAGCTGCCCCGTATTGTCATAACCCCAGCAGTGCAGTTTACACACAATATTTCGAGTTCGACCTTGCCCTTCAAGCAATTTGGCCTGACGGTGCAGACATACATTTGAAATGAGTTCATATGTATCACCTTGATTAAATAGCGCATAGCGGTCGTTATAGTGAGGCAGTACTTGATAGCTATATTTTTCAGGCACCATCAGTGAATGGCCCGCGTAAGAAAGCCCGCGAGAGAAAGCCTGCTCGATTTCTCTGCGGCTTTCATCGGCATCAAAGTAACTTTTTATAGAAGGGTGGGTAACGATTTTCATAGTTTAATGTGGGGGCCTAAAACGCATCGCGTTACGTCGAAATTATATAGGCGCTATTTACCACCGAATTGATTAAAAAAATAGCAATATTTTTCCTAGCCCCTCTATTTTTTTCAAAAAATCAGAGTAGAATCCGCGCACCCTAATTTTGTAGCTGTTTTCATGGACATTGGTTTCCATCATTCGGAAGAAAAGCGCCTACTAACGCTTTCTTTTTACATCGCCGGTGCCTTCGTTTTTGTGGCGCTTGGTTTTGCTATTGCAACCCGCTCTGGCGCAATTTTGTTCGACGCGGCGTACTCCTTAATTGCTTTTGTAATGTCAATGCTAACACTCAAAGTTGCGAGTCTAGTTCAGCGCCCTGACGACGACCGTTTTCATTTCGGCTATACCGCAATAGAGCCCACTCTTAACATGTTTAAGTCGCTGATTATTATTGCTACCTGTGTCTATGCCGTAGCAAACTCTATTCAGAGTGTAATGGCAGGTGGAAACGCGTCAGACTATGACATCGGCATGTTTTATGGTGTTGTAGCCACCGCAGGCTGTTTTGGTATTTCTTTCTACATGCGTGCTAAAGGAAAACATTTACTGTCAGATTTGGTCAAGGTGGATTCGCACACTTGGATGATTGATGGCGTATTGAGTGCCTCCATTTTATTTGCCTTTATTGTGGCCTACATTCTTGAGCAGACTGAATATAGAGCATTTGCGCCCTATGTTGACCCAGCTCTGCTCATTGTCCTTGGGTCGGCGATGCTACCAGTACCGTTTAAAATATTGCGAGAAAGTCTTAACGAAGTCATTAATAAAGCTCCGCCTGAGGCTATTTCCGCAGTGATAGAGAAAAAGTTTAAAAAGACTTTGGCTGACGTTCCATACGAGCACGTTGAAGTACGCATTAGCAAGCGTGGTAGAGACGTATACCTGTTGGTTCATGTCATTGTTGATGATGCGTTTTCTATCGCCACCATTGGTGAGTTAGATGAAATTAGGCTTAAATGCGAAGCTGAGATGCGGGAGTGGGACCCAGCCATTATCATGGATATTTTATTTATTAAAGATCCTGAACTGGCAGAGTGAGAAGGCTGTTTCAGACTTACTGGATTTCGTCATGGAAGCGTAACTGAATTACGTTGCCAACGGGAGAACGGTGGTGCAAATACGTAAACACCTATAAGCTCGCCTGGATAAATCAGTTAACATTACCGATAATAAAATTTTTACGTTACGCGAATTAGTAATGGAAACTCAACTTCCGCTGTATAAAAAACTGCTGGTTATGTATCGCATTGAACCGGGCTGTCTTGGGCCGCAAGGTGCCGACTATGTCGAGGAGTTTTGTGTTTTTGCAAAAAAAAGGCTTAAAGACAGACATAATCATTGTTTACGATGGGCGATTAAACCACGCTACGACAAAACACGGCCTGAGCTAGAGTTTCAGATAAAAAACGCTACGCTGTCCCGCGACAATGCAGCGAGATACTTGGCAAGTTTTGATATAGAAATAGACGCGTTTGAAGAAGCCTTAGATGAAGAGTTAGCTGATATGGTAGACGCGTTTTTTGAGCGATGATTATCCTTTCTTTTTTGTAAAAGGTATCACGTTTAAGTTTATCCCAGAGCAAGCTATCAAATATAAAAATATAGAATGTGGTGCAGATCTGAGTCATCCATCAAACAACGAAAAAAGGCCTCGACGTGTTAATCGAGGCCTTTTTTACATGCAAATAGAGTAGCGCTGAATTAGTTCAACGATGTAAGCTTAGCGTAACCCTCTGCTTCTAGTTCATCGTTCACGCATTCAAGAATAAATACATCTTCTGGCTTGCCTTTCGTGCCTTCTTCTTCAGCCACTTCTTGACAGAATTGCGTCAATTCTTCAACAAGCTCCGCTGGGGCAGTTTCTGATTCAGTTGCTATTACAGAAAACGCTAGCGCGCTTAAACCAATCAAGACTAAACCTTTCATAATTACCTCGTAAAATAGTTGAGTGTAAACACTGACGATCTGGATATTGCGCCTACTTTTAAGGTTAAAAAAGCTAATTTTTTTGTTCCACAAGACAAAATCTTTTCATCAAATAGGCTCGACACAAATGTGTAAACCTTTGATGGGCATTCAATAGGCTTTTTGGCATAATGCGCGGCTTAAATTAGAAAAGTTATGACAGCGTTTAAATCATGCCCACAATAAACAATGTATTTGCTTCAGATGGTCTTCTTGCCAGCACCATAAACGGGTTTGTGCCCCGTGAGGCGCAAACTGAAATGGCCAAGGCGGTTAAGCGCGCTATAGACACTACTGGAAGCCTTATTGTTGAAGCAGGCACCGGGACAGGAAAAACCTTTGCTTACCTTGCCCCAGCGCTGTTAAGCGATGGTAAAGCTATTGTATCGACCGGTACGAAAAACCTACAGGAGCAGTTGTTTCATCGTGATTTACCTCTTGTAAAAAAAGCGTTAGGCAGCAAGCGCAAAACTGCGCTTTTAAAAGGCCGAGCAAACTACCTTTGTCTCCACCGTCTTGCGCAACATGGCGGGAATTCAACACTTGTTGAAAAAGACGTATTAGGGCAATTATCAGAAGTGAAGCGGTGGTCTAGTACCACAAAAACCGGCGATATGGGCGAGCTTAAGACCCTTCCAGAAGACGCACGCGTTCTGCCGCTGGTGACGTCTACTGTGGACAACTGTTTGGGACGGGACTGTCCCGATTATGAAGATTGTTATCTAGTTAAAGCACGTAGAAAGGCGTTAGATGCCGACATTATTGTGGTTAATCACCATCTGTTTTTTGCCGATATGGCCCTTAAGGATACGGGCTTTGGTGAACTCATTCCTGAAGCTGACGCAATCATATTCGACGAAGCTCATCAAATTCCTGACATCGCCAGTGATTATTTTGGCGAATCGCTTTCAACAAGACAAATCCACGATATTGCCAAAGACATCACTCTGCTGTTTAGAACGGTGCTAAAAGACGCTGGTCAGTTAGATAAAGCGGCAGACAAATGTAGAATGATCGCGTCTGATTTGCGACTGTTGTTTCCTGATACCGCAGAACGAGGTAATTGGGCTGAAGCATTAGATCGTGACGATGTGCGCATGCAGGTGGGCAAGCTTGCTGAAGCGTTAGGTGTGTTGCACGAAGTATGTAAGCTGCATATCGGTCGGGATAAAGACTTAGATAACATGTATGAGCGTGTTGTTGCGGCAAGAGAGCAGTTAGATGCGTTAAGTGACAATAAGCAAGAAAATGTGAGTTTGTGGTATGAGACAACCCAACGCCATTTAATCATGCACCTGACGCCACTATCGATAGCAGCGAAGTTTAGGCGCTTTGTATCGTCCCCCCCTCGTGGCTGGATTTTTACGTCGGCAACCTTAATGGTTAACGGCGGCTTCGATCATTTTCAGCGCCGAATGGGGCTTGAAGATGCAGAAACACTGGGCTTAGATAGCCCGTTCAATTATCCAGAACAAGCCATGCTTTGTGTACCTCGCTATTTGCCTGAGCCGAATAGTTATGCCATGCGAGAGACCTTGCTTGAAACGGCCAAGCGACTGATAAAAGCAAGCCGTGGTAGATGTTTCCTCCTTTTTACCAGCCACGCCATGTTAAGAGAAATCGCCCAGAAGCTAGAGGATGAAATAGATAATCCATTGCTTGTACAGGGCACAACGACAAAACAAGCGCTGCTTGACGCTTATTTAGCTGATGAAAAAGCGGTGCTGATGGGGACCGGCGCATTTTGGGAAGGCGTAGACGTAAGAGGGAACGATCTTGTCTGCGTTATGATTGATAAGCTTCCTTTTGCATCACCCGATGATCCACTGCTTCAAGCGCGTATGGAAGATGTGAAAAAACGCGGGGCCAATCCATTTGGCGTTATTCAGATCCCACAGGCTGTTATCACGCTAAAGCAAGGCGCGGGGCGCTTAATTCGGGATCCCTCGGATAAAGGTGTACTGGTTATTTGTGACAATCGTTTAGTAACGAAACCATATGCCAAAACTTTTGTGGGAAGTTTGCCCGATATGAAACGTACAAGAAGCCTAGATGAAGTGGAAAAATTTTTAGCCGGCATTGATGAGGCCTAAGTTAACGTCCTAGATATCGCCTTTTCTATGAACAAAAGCAGAAGTCGAAGATAGGTACACAATACAAGAGACATACATGAATATTTTAGCGATAGATACGGCAACCGAAGCGTGTTCAGTAGCACTGCAATACAAGGGGAGTACCATTACCCGCTTTGAAATATGCCCGCAGCAGCATAGTCAGCGTTTACTTCCTATGGTCGACGAGGTGTTGAAAGAAGCGAATATCACGTTAAATGACCTAGGCTTGCTTGCATTTGGGCGAGGCCCAGGCAGTTTTACCGGCGTTCGCATAGCGACTGGAATGATCCAAGGTTTGGCACTGGGCACAGGCCTGAAGGTTGCAGGTATAAGTACACTTGAAGCCATGGCGATAGAGACTGTGCACAAAGGCGAATATGAAAGTGCACTTATCGCTGTAGCATCGGATGCACGCATGGATGAAGTTTACTTTGCTGTGTATTCTCAAACACCACACGGTCTACGCCAAATCGTCGGTGAGCAGGTTTGTTCGCCAGAGTTAGCTATAGAGCAACTTAATGCGTTGGACCCACAGCCGATTGACAATGTTGTGACTGCAGGCACAGGTTGGAGTGCTTATGAAGCGCTTAGTGAGTGGCGTTCAAACGCCTCTTTGGAAAAAGGTGAGGGTGTCTGCTTTCCTAACGCAGAATTTATGCTTGGTCTCGCTTTTAAAGCGCATGAAGCGGGTGATGTGTTCGACGCGATCAATGTTGAGCCTGTGTATCTTCGAGATAAAGTGACGTGGAAAAAGTTGCCCGGAAGAGAATAATCTAAAAAGCGGAGTTGCAGTGCGACTGCGCTCCGATATTGTCGTATGTGGTATAAAATTTGCCTCGAAAATGACGTATGATTATTAACAACAGTTTCGCTTTACCGTCCTCTGAGCCGTCTCAAGGTCGAGTAGCAAAGATTAATAAAGATCCTGAGCAACAGAGCAAAGGACAAGGGGAATCGTCTGCTAGGGCGATCGTTGTCGCGCCCGATCAACAGGGCACAGACAATGCGAAAGCCTATCAGCAATTCATTAGAGAAGACGGCAGAAATTATTCGCAAAACGCTATCGCTTCCTATACCAGTTTTGAGAAACAAGCGCAGCGAGAGTCCATTCAATCGATGTTTGGCGTTGATATTTACGCTTAAAACTCAGCTTTTATAGCGTTCACTATAAACGTTGCTCAAACCTCGATGGTGCAGACCCTGCCACACCTACTTTCAACGTGAAGCTTATACCGGATTGGTATTACATTTTATTTAAATGCCATTTCATCGTTGAACAAATATCTGAAAACTCTCTCTAAGTATCAGTAAATCTGGTGTTAGTGTAATTGTCATTGAACGACAGTGGTTGTCACATCGTATTAATGCTAATGTTTAGAATGCTTGTGCGTGTTTTTCTTTTCAAGTTAAAGAGATACGAAAAACTACCTGTAAATTTGCTAAAGAAAATTCACCGCTTTTTATAGTGAAATTCAAGGTTTGCTTTGATTAAGTGCAGTAAGAGTGCAGCATTTTTTAAGGGTTTAAAGGAGCGCTTTAATGTCTCGTTATTTAGTTTTACTTACAGTCTTCTTATTTTCGGGCTGTTCCATTGTGCCTGACAGCATTGATGTGCCGGAAGGAACTCAATTAGTTAGCTATTCAAAGGCGGTAACGTCGGGGGCCAATGCGCAGGGGCAAAAAGCGCGCTGGGGCGGTCTGATTGTCGGTGTAGAAAATAAACCCGACAAAACCTTTATTGAACTCGCCCATTTTCCCTTAAATCACTATGGAAAGCCTGGCACAAGTGGTGAAACCTCAGGCCGGTTTAAAGTACAAATTGACGGCTTTGTTGACCCAATCGTATTCGAAGAAGGGCGTTCAGCAACTTTTCTGGGTACGATTACTGCTCCTACAATGGGAATGGTAGGAGAGCAGCCCTACATTTACCCCACTATCGTTGCTGACGATTACCATATGTGGCGGGACCGCGATGTTTACCATATGGATACGTTTGCGTTTAATAATTTCACCGGGTGGTATTCTCCATTCTGGGGGGGAATGGGCCCATTTTATCACCCGTTTGGGTGGCGAAATTGGGGGTGGGGACACCCTGGGTTTAACCACACCCGTATTATTCGCTACAGTAACGCACCAAGTCGTTCCGTAATGCCGAGCCCGAGGAAAGAAAACCCTAAACCTCAGAGCAGAGGGACGCGTTCAGGCAATCAGACTGACCAGCAAAGGAAATAATAGATTTGGCAGGGGCGGCATATTATTGCCGCCTTTTTTGTTTTACTCTTACAAAGATGGAGCAGAGCGGCAACTGTTTGCCGAAGGGAACGCTATGATTGAAACAGAATTTAATGTTGGTCCTCTCACGTTAGCTGCGTTGGACAATGAAGGAGGCGGTAAAGTCGTTATCGGGCTTCATGGTTTTTTGGACAATGCTGAAAGTCTAAGATTATTGGCTCCGTATTTACAACGTCATCGTTTTATAGCGCTCGACCTTGCGGGGCACGGTCGTTCAGGTCACAGAGCCGCTGGAGCGCATTACAATCAAGCTGACTACCTGCAAGACCTTTATGCATTGATTGAATCTCAAGGGTGGGACGACGTCATTTTATTGGGTCACTCTCTTGGCGGAATTTTGGCAAGTTTGTTTGCAGCATTGTTTCCAGAAAAAGTATCAGCAGTAATTAGCATTGATGCATGTGGACCACTTACTGAAACAGAAGAGACAACGCCATCGCAGATGCGTGAGGCAATAATTAGCCGTCACGGTAAATCTCGCAATAAACTTCGTCTGGTCGATTTAGACGACGCGGTGAAAGCAAGATGTAAAATATCAGATATCCCCGAGGAACATGCGCGTTCAATTTTATCGAGAAATCTAACGCAAGATGCAGGTGGGCATTGTTTTTGGTCTAGTGACCCAAGGCTTCGCACAAAGTCGACATTAAGGCTTACAGAAAAACAGGCAGAATCGCTGATGCGTGCTATTGTATGTCCGGTACTTTTCATTGGTGCTTCTAACAGTTTCAAAAAGCTCGACAGTGTCTTTCCAAAAAGAAAAGAATGGTTCTTAAATGCACAGTTCGCGCAATTTGTAGGCGGTCACCACATTCACATGGAAAATACTGACGATATAGGGGTACTAATACGTCAATTTGTTGAGCAATTGTAAATTGTACCGTTTATTTTTTTTTACACTTCCTATACTATTCGCAAGTTATCAGACCAGTTACGTGAACGCGGCTCCCCATGCGTTCATCAAATAGTATAAGAATAAAGTAGAGGAGGTTTTGGTGGAAAAAACCTGGCTTAAGCATTACGACCCTCGCGTTTCCGCAGAAATTGATGCCGATCGTTACGCATCTGTAGTAGACATTTTCGAGCAGTCAGTAAAAAAGTTTAAAAATAAAGAAGCCTTCATCAACATGGGGCATTCAATCACGTTTGACGAGCTAGATATTTTGTCGGCGCAGTTTGCTGCTTATTTACAAGCAAGCGGATTGAGGCGTGGTGACGCGGTGGCAATCATGATGCCTAACCTACTTCAATATCCGGTCGCCATGTTCGGTATTTTGCGCGCTGGAATGGTTGTTGTTAATGTTAATCCTCTATACACCGCCCGTGAACTGAAGCATCAGCTTAATGATGCCAATGCCAAAGCCATTGTGATCGTTGAAAACTTCGCGTGTACTCTTGAAGAGGTTATTGCAGAGACCAATCTACAAGAGGTCTTTTTAACCGCGCTTGGTGACATGTTACCAGCACCTAAACGCTGGATAGTTAACGCAGTCGTCAAATACGTCAAAAAGATGGTGCCTTCGTTTAATTTACCTGAGACTACTTCGTTCATGTCTGCGGTTAAAAAGGGCGAGTCTCTAGAATATAAGCGTCCTGAAATTGAGAGTGGCGATTTAGCGTTTCTTCAATATACCGGTGGAACGACAGGAGTATCGAAAGGCGCAATGCTCACGCACCGCAATATGGTGGCCAATCTCGAACAGGTGTCAGGTATTCTCGAAACGGTTATTGAAGAAGGTGAAGACTTCGTTGTCACCGCACTTCCGCTCTACCATATCTTTGCGTTACTGGCGAATTGTCTCATGTTCGTGAAATATGGCTGCCGTAACTTGCTGATTACTAACCCTCGCGATATGCCTGCCTTTGTTAACGAGTTAAGTAAGTACCCATTTACCATTCTCCCAGGTGTAAACACACTCTTTAATGGGCTTCTAAATACTCCAGGGTTCGACGAACTAGATTTTAGTAAGTTTAAGTTCGGTTTAGGCGGTGGTATGGCCGTACAGCGTCCGGTTGCTGAGAAATGGGAAAAAGTCACTGGTACAGTACTTCTGGAAGGTTACGGACTGACTGAGTGCTCACCTGTTGTCGCAGTAAACCCACCTCAAATTGAAGCCTACAAAGGCGCTATCGGTATGCCCGTTCCATCGACGGATATCAAACTTCTCGATGATGATGGTAACCCTGTCGAAAAAGGTGAGCCGGGTGAATTGTGGGTAAAAGGCCCTCAAGTGATGAAGGGGTACTTAAACCGTCCTGAAGCGACAGACGACATTCTGAAAGATGGGTGGCTCGCTACCGGCGATATAGCAACGGTAGATGATGAAGGTTACTTCTATATTGTTGACCGTAAAAAGGATATGATCCTAGTATCAGGTTTTAACGTGTTTCCTAACGAAATAGAAGAAGTAGCTGCAATGCATGAAAACATTGTTGAAGCTGCAGCCGTTGGGGTTCCCCATGAAGTCAGTGGCGAAGTTGTTAAGTTGTTTGTGGTTAAAAACAATGACTCGCTGACAGAAAAAGACGTTATCGCGCACTGCCGTAACCACCTAACGGGTTATAAAGTGCCTAAGCAAGTTGTTTTCAAAGACGACTTACCCAAAACCAATGTAGGTAAAATTCTGCGTCGGGAGCTTCGAGACTAATTTCTTTGAAATAGTTTTGTGAAAGCCGGCGTTAGCCGGCTTTTTTATTACTGTGCAAAAATATGCAATATCAATTAATTACGACATTTGAACAATTAGATAAGGTGTGCTCAGCTGCGCAGCGTCAAGAGGCTGTGGCTTTAGACACCGAGTTCGTAAGAACAAGAACACTCACGCCTCATTTAGGACTCATTCAACTCTATGATGGGCACCAGCTTGTGCTTATCGACCCGCTTGCCATCGACAATATGCAGCCATTTATCGCGCTGTTAGAAAATACAGAAGTGGTTAAGGTGCTTCATTCATGTTCAGAAGATATGGAAGCTTTCTTAACCGCATTTGATACTGTACCAACACCTGTGTTTGACACTCAGTTAGCAGGAAGTATGTTGGACATGGGCCCCTCCCTAGGCTATGCCAAGCTAGTGGAGCTTCTCTGCGATATTGCATTAGACAAGGGCGAATCGCGCACTGACTGGTTAGCCAGACCGCTCAGGGAGGCCCAACTTAGCTATGCTGCTAACGACGTACTTTATCTACTTCCATGTTACCAACAGCTCGCAATTAGAGTGCAGGAAATGGGCAAGGTGCACTGGATTTATCAAGAGATAGATTTATTAGTACAGAAAAAGCGCGCACAAATGCCCGAAGACTTTGCCTATTTGAGTATAAAGAACAATTGGCGCCTGAACCGTGAGCAACTTACCGTGCTTCAGGCTTTGGCTGCTTGGCGCTTGAATACGGCAAGAAAGAAAGACTTAGCGCTAAATTTTGTTTTTAAAGAAGGGCACTTGTTTGAAGCCGCGCAGCGACTCATAGACAACAAATCTGCTCTGTCACGAATTAATGGGGTGAATCACCAGTCGGTCAGGCGTTATGGCGACACCATCATCATGCTGATTGAAGAGGCAAGGGCAAAGTATGCTCAAACGCCGGAAAAGCTTAGGTTGCCTGTCGTATTGCGACTTATCGATGTGGCTAAATATAAAAAGACACTTGCTGAGCTCAAAGATATTAGCGAACAAATTGCAAAAGACAATGGGGTTAATGCTGACGTAATAGCCTCTAAAAAGCAGCTGAATCAGCTGCTTAAATGGTACTGGTTTTCGGTGGACGAAACGCGTGTTCAGGGCCTAAAACCCGATGTGCTTTCTACGTGGAGAGAGCCTTTGTTTCGTCCTCATGTTGAACGACTTTTAGGCGATGCTCCATCCCAATAGTGTAAAGTAATCATACGTTTAAACACATTCAGTCTAACGCGAAGAGAGTAAAAGCTTATGTTATGCGCTGTATATAAAACACGAAAAAAAGAGGGCATGTATTTGTATGTGCCGAAGAAAGACCATTTTGAGGATGTACCAAAGCCGCTTATGGATATGTTTGGTCGTCCAGAGTTAGTGACCATTCTTGCATTAGATAAGCACGAGCGTTTAGGTGTCGTTGATAAACAAAAGTTAGTTGATGAGCTTAACGATAAAGGGTTCTATCTTCAGGTGCCGCCAAAAGAAGAAAACCTCCTCGAAACACATAGAGAGTCATTAGGGCTTTCTAAAATGCCTGATAAAAAGTTTTAAATAGTTATGTTATTTAATGCAGTAAATTGTTCGTTTATTTATCTTAAAAAAGTGAGATTGAGAAAAACCTTCGCGCCCAATTCTCGAAAACGCAACCTTTCTTCGCCTTTATCAAGTATTGTGATGTTGTTTGCACTATTGCTTCAAGGCACGGCGCAAGCGAACGTTCAGGACGATCTCACTGAAGAAGGCTTTATAGCTTACGTGGCTAAGTTAAAGGAAGAGGCCCTTGATAAGGGGATGGACAAAGGCAAATTAGATGAGGCGTTTGCCGCGATTACGTTTAGACCTACCGTCGTAAGGTCTGACAAAAACCAGCCAGAGAAAAAGATAACACTTGATGACTACTTAGCTTCGCGGGTCCCGGATTGGAAAGTCAAACAAGCGGTTGAAAAGTATAATGAACACAAAGCCTTACTTGATAAAATTGCTGGCGAATATGGTGTTCAAGCTAGATTTATAGTGGCCCTTTGGGGCAATGAGTCGAACTTTGGTAAAATTCAGGGTAACTATAGTGTGTTGTCTGCGTTGGCTTCCCTAGCGTATGAAGGACGCAGAGAAAAGCTGTTTAAAGACAACTTTTTTGCTGCCTTGGAAATCATAGATAAAGGGCATGCTGACGTTAATACTCTGAAAGGTTCTTGGGCAGGTGCTATGGGGCAGACGCAATTTATGCCTATTTCGTTTCTTAATTACGCTGTAGATTATGATGGCGATGGCAAGAAAGATATCTGGGGCACCGAAGCCGATGTTTTTGCCTCTATTGCAAACTACCTGTCATCTGAAGGATGGAGCTCTGAGGGCACGTGGGGTAGGCAAGTCAAACTTTCTCGCGCCGTGCCGATATCGGGGTTAGCCAAAGCCAACATGAAGCCGCTGTCCTATTGGAAAGCAAAGGGCGTAAAACGTTTCGATGGAAGCGAACTTCCCAATGTTGATATCGATGCCTCGCTTATCATGCCTGACGGTGAAAAAGGGCGGGTTTACTTGGTGTATGATAATTTCCATACACTGATGAAGTGGAACCGCTCGTCGTATTTTGGCGTTTCTGTTGGTTATCTTTCTGAACGAATAAAGCGAGGATACTGATGCCTTATTATCATATTGATATGCAAGGTAACGAGATTGAATTACCGGTTACTAAGGTGGTTTGCATTGGTCGCAATTACCTTGATCATATTCAAGAAATGCATTCTGCCGTGCCCGAAGCGCCCTTACTTTTCATGAAGCCCAAAGCGGCGCTGTGTCACATGCACGATAATATTGTGATCCCCACCGATAAAGGGGAGTGTCACAACGAACTAGAAGTCTCAGTTTTACTCAATTCACCGTTAAAAAACGCCAGTGAAGACGAAGCAAAGGCCGCAATTTGGGGGATAGGGTTAGGTCTTGATCTTACTCTTCGCGACGTCCAAGCAGCATTGAAAAAACAAGGTCAACCTTGGGAGAGGGCAAAGTCATTTGACAACAGCGCGCCATTGTCTGGCTTTATACCTTTTCACTTAGTCGATAACCTTGATGATTTACGGTTTAGTTTAACGATAAATGATGACGTTCGACAAAAAGGTCATACGGAATTAATGCTCCACAAAATCATTCCGCTTATTGCTCATATGTCTTCTGTATTTACCCTTGACAGCGGGGATGTGATTTTAACCGGGACACCTAAAGGGGTGGGCAAGTTAATGCCTTCTGACACCGTTATCGCATCGCTAGAAAATTATCTTACCGTCAACACAGAGGTAGTCGCAGAATGACAGTTGCGTTTTGGGAAACCAAATCTTTGGAAGAGATGACTCAAAATGAGTGGGAGTCACTATGTGATGGCTGCGGAAAATGCTGTCTGCAAAAGTTTATTGATGATGATGCCGTCGAGGAATACGAAGTTACTGATCACATCAATGATAACGAGAAAATACATTATACGAACATCGTTTGCTCATATTTAAACACAAAAAAGTGCGAGTGCACTCAATATGAAAGACGAACAGAGCTTGTGCCTGATTGCGTTAAACTGACGAAAGAGAACCTTAAAGATATCTTCTTTATGCCAAACAGCTGCGCCTATAGAAGACTCTATGAGGGAAGGGGGCTACCTTCATGGCACCCTTTGCTCAACAAGGGTAAAAAGCACGTAATGCATGCGAAAGGGATGTCGGTGCGCAATAAAACCGTGTTTGAGTCAGATGTAGATCTCAATAATTTTGAAGACTACATCGCTATCTGGCCTCTCGAAGATTTAGATTAAGCCTAGGGCATAGTAGTACAACATTGTGTCCTTCAAAAAAATTGCTGCATATGCAATCTTAGACTAAAGAGCATGAACAGTACTTGCGCACCTAGTTTATACTCTTGCGCTGTTTTTCTATCTAATTTACACAAGGCTTATAGATGAAAAGGTTGAGCGCTATGGCGTCGGTTTTATTGGTCGCCATAACAAGTCTAGCCATGCCAATAAATGCTGAAGGCCTTAACGTCAATGTCAGCGGTTCGGTAAGGGCGCGTTATGAAACGCTGAATAACCCTATTTTTCCTACCCGAGAGGACATTCGCCCCCAAACTAATGAGCGACTATCTACCCGCATCCGGCTAAAAGGCGAAGCGGTCTATCAAAATTGGCAGGCAGTTGCAGAAATAGAAGATTCTCGGGCTTACCTAGACGAAAATGACCCAACGCTTACGTCTTCTCAGGTTAATACGCTTGAGCCTATTCAGTTTTATATTACCTATAAGGGAATAAGCAAGTACCTTGACGGTGTGACCATAGGGCGTGTAACGCTTGATCACGGCAGTCGGCGCTTGATAGGGCGCACGCGATTTAGAAATGCAACGAACACCTTCGAAGGTGCGCTAGTGGATGCAAATTGGTCTGGTTGGCATTTCCGTGGCTTCTATTTATTACCGGTTTCTCGTTTCCCTTTGGATGCAGCATCAATTGATGATAACAAGCGCGCTTTTGATAAAAGTTTCAGTAATCGAAAGTTTTTTGGTGTTTATGCTGAGTCACAAGATAATGCTTGGAAAATACATAGCTACTGGTTAAAAGAATCCGATTCGCATGAGCTTGCGACCAAGGATCGCGATTTATATACATTATCAGTAGACTATTCAAAAACTTTTTTGACAAAGTGGAAATACAACGTAGAGGCAATAGGTCAAACAGGTCAGGCTAGACAGTCTGCATCGACGTTAGACATCGACGATAAAGACGTAACGGCATGGATGGTTCACGGTCACGTTGGCAAACAAATCAGTGATAGCACGTTTGTAAGAGCTGAAATTGATGCTGCAAGTGGTGATGATAATAGTTCCGACAATACCATTCGGGCTTTCGACTCTCTTTATGGTTTACGCCGGTTCGATTTTGGCCCTACTGACGCGTATCAATCCTTTCCTCGAAGCAATATTTTGGCCCCCGGGCTTAGAATAGTCACAAACCTTAACGCTGCGCACGCTGTTATGGCTGGTTACAAGGGACTGTGGCTGCATAGAGTGGCTGAGGGCGAAGACGATTTTCTAGGTCACCAGTTCGAGTTTCGCTGGCGCTATAAAGCGCTAGCACCATTAGCACTCGAGGTAGGTGGTGCTTATCTTGTAAAAGGTAAAGCGCTGGAAATTGGTGCGTATCCCGGTAACGCCATGTACGCTTACACTGGGTTCATTTACTCTTTCTAGGTAGAAACGTAGATGGGGTGTGTTTTGTTTCGGCTTTCACACCCTATTTTCAGCTCATTGGCGACGTTAAGCGTGATTCTTGATGTAAAGTTCGTCACGTCGTAAGTGCGTAAAGTAGCGCGTCTCTTTCGAAGACACGTTTACGGCATAACCCTTCTTTTATACCGCCAATACGCTCCGCCACACGAATACTTGCCTTGTTATTTGGCTCAACAAAACACTCTAGCCTGTGTAAGTTCATCTGTGAAAACGCAAGTTTTTTTAGCGCTTCACAAATTGCAGTAGCGAGCCCTTTGCCGCAAGCGTCAGGCCTTAACCAATATCCAAGATTAGCTGTCAGATGAGTATGGTGAATATGGTTGATTATACCCATGCCTAAACACGTGTCGTTGTGTATGAGAAGGTAAGTAAGACCATAACCTGCCTCCCGAGCCTTTTCCATACTGGAAATACATTGCTTAGATAGCGCAGGTGTTACCGGGCATACTGCTGAACCAAACCAAGGTTTGACATGATGAATGGATTGCTGACCAGCCTCACAAAGCGCATCGCAGTGTTTTTCTGCTATGCGCTGAATAGAGACTGGGCCTTGCTCAGTATGAATAGAAGGCAAGCGAGAAGGCAAAATTGATAAGTCGATCAAAAGGGTTTTTTATCCAGTAATCGACATGCGAACACAAGAGCAAATACCGCAAAGTACGCAGCAAAAATTATCTGCATCCATTCGGCCATACCCATTGATAAAAACTGCCACGAATCTTCTAAACAATCACCTTCTGCAGCAAATACCGCGGGCAGCCACTCGTGGAGTTGTAACCAAGCCGGAAAGTTAGGCACTATTTCACAACTGGCGAAGAAAGGGTTAGCTGCGTTAAGGATACCTACATGCTCTTTGGCAATCAAAAAGCCCCATCCCGCTGACACTGCCCAACCTGCAAAGCCGAGCATACGCGTGAAGCCATTGTTTTTTATCAGCACAATTAATGCGGAAATCACAATGCCATACATAGCTGTACGTTGATAAATGCACATAATGCAGGGCTTTAGGCCCATACTGTACTGAAAATATAGCGCTGCAATTTCCAATGCGAGAGACGTTGCAAAAAGCACAAGCCACGAAGACTTGTGCTCTGCCCAATGGCTTATGCTGTGAATGATACCACGCATAGATTAGTGACCTACCGCTTGCGCGCCGGGTTCAACAGCCGTGTGGTGCTCAATGAGATGCATGTCATAAAGCACTTGTGTTGCGTCAGCAAGTCCAATATAGGTCGCTAATAAGCCGACAATGGTAAGCACCAAAGTGTAAGGCAGGGCCATCATAACCATTCGTCCATACGACAAGCGAAGTAGTGGCGCGATTGCTGAAGTAAGTAAGAACAGGAAAGCTGCCTGACCATTTGGTGTTGCAACACTGGGTAAGTTAGTTCCTGTATTAATGGCTACTGCAAGCATATCGTACTGGTCACGAGTGATTTGACCCGCTTGAAGAGCGGCCGTTACTTCAGTGATGTAAACCGAACCAACAAACACGTTATCACTCACCATTGAGAGTACGCCGTTGGCAAGATAGAACATTACCATTTGTGTTTCACCTTCAAATGATAATACCCAGTGAATAACGGGTTGGAATAAACCTTGGTCAATAATTACCGCAACGACACCGAAGAAAACACATAATAGTGCCGCAAAAGGCAGGGCTTCTTCAAACGCTTTGCCTAACGCATGCTCTTCAATAACACCGCTCATTGACGTGGCTAAAACGATAACTGACAATCCAATTAAGCCTACCGATGCCATGTGTGTAGCAAGACCTACAATTAACCATATTCCAATGAGTGCCTGAACGACAAGCTTGGCACTTTCGCGCTTGCTGCGGCCTTTGTCCATATGATCGTTATAGTCGACCAATATTTGTCTTACTGCTGAGGGTAATTTGGCACCGTAGGAAAACAAACCGGTCTTTTCTAATACAACGGTGGTAAGCAAACCAAAAATAAAAACAGGCAAAGTCACCGGCGCCATTCGAATGAAGAATTCAACGAAGTCCCAGCCAGCTTTGTCGGCAATGATCAGGTTTTGAGGCTCGCCAACCATTGTCATAACGCCACCTAATGCGGTACCTACTGCCGAATGCATCATAAGGTTTCGTAAGAATGCTCTGAAATCTTCTAGGTCGTGACTTCCTAGCTCGTCATCACTGGTGTGGTCGTGTTCAGAGTGAAACTCTTTCCCAGAAGCGACTTTGTGATAAATAGAATAGAAACCTAAGCCAACGCTGATGATTACCGCGACTACGGTTAATGCATCTAAGAAGGCTGACAAAAATGCAGAAGCGAAGATAAACGCCAGGGAAAGGACAAGTTTGTTTTTCACTTTAATCACAAGTTTCGTGAAAAGGAACATCAACAAGTCTTTCATGAAGTAAATACCTGCCACCATAAATACGAGCAGTAGCAACACTTCTAAATTAACTTCTATTTCGTGCATCATATGACCTGGGGAGGTCATACCAATAAACATGGCTTCTATGAGAAGAAGGCCGCCTGGCTGAAGTGGGTAACACTTCAATGCCATTGCCAGTGTAAAAATGAACTGAATAACAAGTGTCCAGCCAGCAATATAAGGGTCCACCATAAAGATGAAAGGGTTAACAATGAGAAAGGCAATGATGGTTTTTTTATACCAGTCGGGCGCATGTCCCAGGAAGTTCTTATAGATCGCCGCGATCATTGAAGTTTGCATGAGTTCCTGTTCCTTTTACAACAAAGCACGCATTTTTGCGTATCTTTACACTGTGTAGTTCCGGTTATTGCATTGCATAAACTACCGGAGTGGCGGGATAAAGTTCGCCTCACCATAGTTTTGCTGCTGTCATTATAGTCGGAAATTAAGCGTACATGATATTAACGTCTTGAGAAAGCAATTCACAGACCCCACCCTCTGAAAGTTACTGAATATTTATCACTTTTTTAATGATGATTGCTATGGCGTAGGGAAATCAGACCTGTTTCGCACATTAAATGTACAAAACGATGTTTAAAATCTCTGAAATAACACTTTAGTTTTAATCATTTGTTAAAAGCTTTAGTAGACCGAGCATAATTCATTGTGATAATAAAAGAGCATCTGGTACAATCAGTTACAAAATAACAATAACGTGCAGGCGATTAGTTATGATTTATAAGGCACAGAGTCCAGCTGGATTCGCCGAAGAATATATTGTTGAATCTATTTGGAGTGGAAGATTTCCACCTGGCACCATTTTGCCTGCAGAAAGAGAACTTTCTGAGTTGATAGGTGTAACGAGAACGACGCTGCGTGAAGTGCTTCAGCGTTTGGCCCGCGATGGGTGGTTAACCATTCAGCATGGTAAACCCACAAAAGTAAATAACTTTTGGGAGACGTGTGGGCTAAATATACTAGAAACCCTTGCCCGATTAGATCAAGAAGGGATCCCTGAACTGGTCGATAATTTGCTGGCAGCGCGTACCAATTTAAGCGCAGTGTTTATCCGAGGCGCTATCAGAAACAATCCTCAAGAGTCTGCCGCAATTATTGCTCGATACAAAGACGTTGAGCAAGAAGGGTTGGCGTTTGCCCAGTTTGATTATCAAATGACACACGATTTAGCATTGGCATCTAACAATAACGTGTTTGTACTTATGATGAACGGTTTCCGCGGTCTATACTCGCGTATCGGCGGTTACTTTTTCTCGCATCAGCAAGCGCGGGATGTTGCAAATAAATACTATGCAGATTTGTTAAATGTTGCGGAAAACGGCGCGTATGAAAAAGTGCCAGTCGTAGTGAGAAACTATGGTATTGAGAGTGGCAAAGTGTGGACTGCTATTCGTGATGAAATGCCAAAAGACTTGGTCGACTAGTTTTTCCTACTGTGGGCCTTGTGGCGTTATAGCTGGCCATCAAACACACAAATCCGGTCAAATTTCGTTGTTTTGAAAGCAAGTAAATAACACTGTATAGAACGAGTCACGCGCCGCATCGCTTTTTGAAGCATGCGGCGTTTTTTGTTTGTAATATATTCTCGCCTTTTAGAGGGGGAGTAAAACCAATCCGCATTGATAATTGCTAGCGCCAACCTCTTGGTTATGTATACTCGACATCAAAACAGGCGCTGTTTCATTGAGTTTAGTGGAATTGATGCGTTGGTAAGTCTTTTTTTTCTAATATTAACATGTCGCGAACACGCTTAGATAAAACAGCGATTACATAGGAAGAAAAATGAAATATTTATGGATAACCTTTGTCACGAGTAGTCTATTGTCAGGCTGTGGCGTTGACAACAACACTGAAACTACCAAAACAATGCCAGAAAATGCTTTATCAACCCCCATGCTTAATGTCGAAATGTCTGCTCCCGTGGCGAAAAAAGTGCCATATGCAATGGATGCGCATGGCGTTACACGAGTTGATAACTATTACTGGATGCGAGACGATACTCGCACTGACGAAGCGGTTTTGGCTCACCTAGAAAAAGAAAACAACTACGTTGAGACAGTGCTCGCGCCACTTAAGAGTACCCGCGAAACGCTTTACGAAGAGTTGGTGTCTCGTATCGAAAAAGACGACTCTACTGTTCCTGTGCTAGACAATGGCTTTTGGTATTATACAAGCTATTCTGGGGAAAACGAGTACCCTGTATATTTAAGAAAGCCTTCGCTTGATGCTGAGCCGCAAGTGTTGCTTGACGCAAATGTTATGTCGAAAGGACACGATTATTTTAGTATTGGCTCATATGCAATAAGCGAAAATAACGCGTTGATGGCTTATTCAGTAGATACGCTTAGCCGTCGTATTTACACCATTTACGTGAAAAATATAAAGAGCGATGAAAAGCTCGGCGATGTTTTAGAGGGAACCTCGGGCAGCGTCGTCTGGGCGAACAACAACACGCATCTTTTCTATGTTAAGAAAGACCCTCAAACCCTTTTAGGCTATCAGGTTTATCGCCATGAATTAGGTAGCTCGCAAAGCGACGACGTGTTGGTGTATGAGGAGACTGATCCAACGTTTTACACGTCTATCAGTAAGAGCAAAGACGATAGCGTTATTTATATCCTCCATCAAAATACAGATAAGACGGGTGTTACTGTGATCGACGCGAACAATCCCACCGCGCCGACACGGGAATTTCTGCCCTTAGAAGACGGGCGAGAGTACAGCGTTGCTAAAGCGAAAGACGGTTACTACGTCTTGACGAATATCGACGCCAAGAACTTTAGAGTTATGAAAGCGCCGCTTGACGCCACCGATGATGTTTCGAAATGGGAAGAAGTGGTTGCACATCGCCCAAATGTTTTTCTACAAAGCATTGAGCTAATGAAAAATCATCTAGTGGTTAAAGAAAAAGAAAACGGCATGCTTCGCATGGTGGTACACAATTTGACCACAAATGAAGAGCAGGTCATTCCAACACAAGATCCAATCTATGGTGCGTATTTTAATGCAAACCCTGAAATGGATACCAATAAACTCAGAATATATTACAGTTCTCTGACGACCCCAGGTTCAATCATCGATATTAATTTAGATACCCTCGACAGTGAGGTAATGAAGCAAACCCGTGTATCTGACACGTTTGATTCTTCTACTTATGCCTCTGAGAGAGTAATGATAGAAGCAAGAGATGGTGCAAAGGTTCCAGTTTCATTGGTTTATCGTAAAGATAAATTCAAGAAAAACGGCACTAATCCGCTATACCAATACGCTTATGGATCGTATGGCGCAACTATTGAACCTACGTTTAGAAGCAGCTGGCTTTCGCTATTAGACAGAGGTTTTGTGGTTGCTATTGCCCACATTCGCGGGGGGCAAATGCTAGGGCGTGAATGGTATGAGAATGGCAAAATGCATCAAAAAATGAATACGTTTACTGATTTCATTGACGTAACGAAAGGCTTGGTTGCTCAACAGTATGCTGATAGAGACCGCGTATTTGCCATGGGTGGCAGTGCGGGTGGTCTGCTAATGGGCGCGGTGGTAAATATGGCGCCAGAACTGTACCAAGGGGTTAGTGCACATGTGCCCTTCGTCGATGTGGTTACCACCATGAGTGATGCGTCTATTCCGCTGACAACCGGTGAATATACAGAGTGGGGTAATCCAGCGAATAAAGCTGAGTTTGACTATATGCTGTCGTATTCACCTTACGATCAAGTTGAAGCAAAAGAATACCCACACATGTTGGTGACAACCGGTCTACATGACTCTCAAGTGCAATACTTCGAGCCCATGAAATGGGTAGCGAAACTCAGGGAGTATAAAACAGATGATAACCTACTTCTGTTCAAGACGGATATGGAAGCGGGCCACGGCGGCGCGTCAGGGCGCTTTAAGCGTTTTGAATCAACAGCGCTTGAATACGCCTTTGTTTTGCATCTAGCTGGTGTACCGCTCTAATTTGGTATTGATTTTTTGAATCTACTTTTTGTCTTGAAGCCCGAATAGTGACCACTTTTCGGGCTTTTTTATTTTTTTGTGTTTTTAGTATGCGGATTCTAATTGTTAGGCGTAAAGTCTAGTCATGGTGTTGAAACACACTCTCATTTAGCATTCATAGGAGCTGAAACATGACTACTACTGACACAATTAAAGGCAAAATTAACGATGCCGAAGAAATGGCGCGTAAAATTTGGTTAGCAGGCCTAGGCGCTTATGGTAAAAGCGTTGAAGAAGCGCAGGGGCGTTACGAGAAGTTAAGCGAAGAAGCAAACAAAATGTTTGACGAGCTTGTAACGAAAGGCGAATCATTAGAACAAGACGCGAAAAGCAAAGTTAAGTCTACGACTAATGAAGTTGAAAACCGTGTTGCAGATGTACGTAAGAAGCTAGGTCTTGACTCAGAGCCAGCTGACCAACGTATTGAAGAACTTTCAGCTAAAATTGACGCGTTGACTGAAGCAGTAGCAAAATTAGCTGCTAACAAATAATTCGCTCTCCCTTTTGGGCACCCTGTGGGTGCCCATTGCGCATGTAAACTTTTAGCACGCGTTTAGTGCTATCGGCTTAAGTGAAATTGAGTGACAGCGCCGCTTTTTACAAATAGCGAAAGTAGACATACAGGGCTACTTACCTTTGCGCCTTGTAAGTTTTTTTACTGTTGCTGTCATGCCTACTGAATCTCCACTATGGAGGCGTTATGAGCAACAAAAGTAATCCAAATACAAAGCCACTTGCTACCACAGACAACGCATCAATAGCGTCTACGGGTACAGCTACATCACCTTTAAAATCATCTCCATTATTTGGTTGGCTATACGCGGGTACAGACCTCATATCTGCTAAGCTTGATCAGGCAGCAGGTGTGGTCAGCCAGAAAATTGATGACACTCATGAAACCATCAACGCTATGCAGGCCAAAGGCCTTGAAGTTGAAAGTGAATTAAGAAAAACGCTAAACCCTTTTGCGATGGTCAACGCTGCGCAGAAGTTTGTTAGTGCCACGCCACTTTTTTCAGTGTTTTCTGGGGGGCAAAAGCGCCAACAAAAAGAGCAACAGTTAGAGGCGCTTAATGCGAAGGTAGATTTGCTGGTCGAACAAGTCGCCCTTTTAGCAGCAAAAGAAGCAGCGAAGCAGGTCAAAGCAAGACAGACCGTCGAGACAACTCCGGCTACGACAGACAAATCATCAAGCGCCGGCTCGGCCACCAAGCCGCCTCGCGCGAGAAAAACGACTGCGTCTACGACGAAAGCGTCAGCTGCGGGAGCGACGGCTCCGAGTAAGAGAGCGGCGAGTAAGAGAGCGACGAGTTCAAACACGAGTAAAAGTGCTGCGGCTAAAACGGCGACAAGAAAGAGCACTGCAGCGACCAAAGCCACCGCTGCAAAAGCGCCCCGTTCTGGCAACAGCGAGTCGCCTGAAGAGACAAAGAAAAACGATTAACGGATTTGTTAAAAGATAGGTGATTGTGTAAATAGGGTAAGTCTATGTGGACTTACTCTATTTGTTTTTCGCCCACAAATTTTGATGCTTTTTAAAGCCGAAGTAGTCATAAGGCTCCCAGAAACTAGGCACCAGATTGTCGATTTCATCCGGCGTGAAATTGTTAGAAAGTTGGCTCATGATTTCATGCAATTTCTCTTTACCTAGACGCATGAGCTTTTTCCTGTTGGCAGGGAAATAGAGATTTCGGCTCTTTGGAATAATCTCGTGAGCGCCACTGGCGATAAACTTTTGGTTTCGTGTTACGACTTTACACAATGGCTCGGCGGGATTTGCCGGGTTAAGTCCAGTCACAATAGCATATTCATACTGGTCTTTTTCCTGACCGTTTTCATTCTCCGGTATGAAGGTAATACCAAAACCCTGAGGAAAGTATCCGACTAAATCAATAAAATCCTGTGACAGTTGTTTATTTAACCCGTTCTTTTTCGCCAACTGCTCAATAAGCAAATAGCCTTTTGGTAACCCCAGACGCGAGTAATCTGATTTAGTGGAAAGCACAATTGAAACGTAAATCTGAGGGATTTTAACAATCTCGCCCAACCCGGTTTTGGAAACAAAAGCGTCTTTAACCAGGTTTAGCAAAAATTCCTGCGCTTCATTATGCACCAACGTAAACCTGTCTCTTTCCTCTTTTATATCTCCAACATAGTTAGGGATACCTAATCCTTCGCTCAGATATTTAAGCGTGAAGTGATAATTGAGTTTAAGAAGATCTTTTCTCTGTGACTCTTCTAATAAACGAAACTCATCTAAATCGCCGTTTTCGCCTTTTAAAATCGTCAGTGCAGCAGGGCTCTGTAAGCCAATATCTTGAAGAAGTGCTGCGGCAATAAGGGGGCGACCAAGTTCCACTTTCCATTTTTCTTGCCAGTAACGGTTTCCGCGAAAACGAGACGACGACTCACGGTACTTGGAGAGATATTTGTGAGCTATGCTATCGTGGTCTAACAGACGGTCGACTAATCGCAACGTCAACACGGCTTTGTACAGGGGCTTAAATCGCGTGTGAACACGAGCAAAATTGCCCTGGGCGCCAGGCGTAAGCAGCATCAGAGTGCCGAGTAGCTTAGCACTTTGTTGTTGGGTTTCTTGCCAATTTTCCCCTTCGCTCAGCGCAATTATTTTGTTGCATACAGCGTCAAGACGCTCAAGCCTTGAAAGACGTTCTTCCTCTAATTTTTCGGTGCTATTTTTTATCTGCTTTGTGAGCTGATCACAAAGGATCTCTTTTTGCTTGTTGCCCTTTATCTTTTTCAGTTCGACTTTTAAATCTTCAATATGATTTTCGAGGGAGGGAGTGAGAGAAAAATAATGGCGAGCATCCTCAAAGACTGAACCATAGCCAGCTTCTAGAGGTGATATCATATTAATGAGTTGTTTTACTTGTTGCGTGTAAATGCTATCAGGGTTTTGGCTTTGTGCGCTCACCGTTATCCTTTAATTTGATGCTACGAGTTGCCGCTTCTTTTTTCGAGCAGTTCCAGGCTGTACAGTTCAGCTCACGTTTTATCTTACCACATGACCTAACTCTACCGCCTCACGTTTCTTCAGTTGAGCTAAATGATACCGTAATTTTTCACTGATTTTGGTATTTCTTTTAATAACATGGAGTTGCGGCCATGACGCTCGTTCTCCACTAACAATTAACTGCGCAATACTCTCGCGAGTCGGGTTAGATAACACGTGCGATAAATTTCTAATTTGTCGCTTGGGTAGAATATTAATATTGCCAACATATTGCTGATCAATGATAGAACGTACTTTGTGAATAGCCAGCTTTGCGCTTTTATTCCGTGTTAAACGTTCGATAATATCGATGGCAAAAATACTGTTTGTTTTAGCAAGCTGACCAATGTGGCGAGCCGACATATCCCAAACTGAATTGGGATCAATACGGTTTGCCGAGATAAAAGGCACAGCTAAAGGGTTAGTTTGGCTGACAATACTGTGGTTAACGCCATATAGCCTTGCGAGGCGTTCAAAGGGAAGGTCAGCCATCAGTGAACCGTCTGCAAAACGTCGGTTTGGAATGTAAGGCACGATGTCACCAGTCGGTGTCTTTGCACGCAGCTGAACTGGACTGAAGATAACGGGTACAGCACACGATGCTCTGACTGCTTGGGTAATAATAGCATTCGGCGAAGTCTTGGCATTCAATAACCGTGAATGTTGGTGAAGATCTGCGGGTGATACGGTTACCGTAATGTGTCTCCCCGTTTTCTTAAATGCCTCTTCGAAGGTGGTAAGGTCGAAAAGCTCAATTAAGGCATTCTCCAACACAGAGCTATCAAATAATCCTTTTTTTCCGAGTCCCGCAAAGCTTCGCCAGTGTTTGAACGTTTCGTAGATAAACTCAGCACTGAGTGCTTCTTGCAGCTGGTCGTGATCTCGCGTGCCCAACATTGCTGCGATAATTGACCCTGCACTCGAGCCAGAAACCACAGTGGGCAGAAGGCTCTTCTCATTAAGCGATTTTACAACACCTGCATGAAAGAAGCCTAAACCGGCTCCACCTGACAACATCAGACAGCTTCGACCAAAGGCGTGGGCCGTTTCCTCAAAGAAGGACAGCTTTTCGTAAAAATCTACATGTTGCTCGTCGGCGTGAAAAATTTGTTCTAAGGCCTGTGTTACCTCATCAATAAATTGCTCAACGAGATATTTAGTACCAATCTTACATTGGGTTAATAGTACGGGGTTTGCTATGTTACCTAAATTACCGTGAAGCCCTTCGTGAAGTATCGACATCAAAGCGTGCAAGTCGCCCTTACCTCGGGCTAACTGAAGACGCTGAACACGTTTGCGAATGAGCTTGTAATCGTAATCATCGCTTTCGTCTTTAGCTTTCCACTCTTCAGCGCCGGATAGCGCATCGTGAGCTAAACACGCGGCTTCATATTCCTCATAATTATTCGCATGCTCCATATCATGTTCTAGTTTCTTTAACCGCAAATCTAATACTGCCATGATAAATACCTGAAATATTGAACTAGCAAGATTATTTGTTGCTAGCTACGGAGATGTAGATAACAACAATATAGTGACCTTGCGTTCTGCATACTGAATTTGTGTATAACTATGAAATACGAAACCGAATGAAGGTCGCAAAAAACGTAATATTCTAAGTCTATTCGCAATATTTAGAATTCACCACCTAATACCTGTATTGATCACGTCATTCTGCTGTGAAACTCTGATGTTTTGCTTTCTTTTGAAATTTCACTCACTTGTTTTCAATCAACAATTCAAAGTTATTTCATTTTTTACGTTGACCATTTCGTAAGCACTCAGTAGCCTGACAATGAGAAGAATAAACTGGAACCTTACTTGTAGTATGGAATGGAACCTTGAAACCCTAAGTTTGCTATCAATTCCCCTGATTAGCGCCATAGTTGGCTGGCTGACTAACTACTTGGCGGTAAAAATGATGTTTTATCCAATCGAATTTGTGGGCGTAAAACCTATTTTTGGATGGCAGGGGCTGATCCCTGCGAAGCGTCGTCAAATGGCGGAGATTGAAGTTGAGCTGGTTTTAGGTAAGTTACTTAGCGTCGAAGAGTTAGCTCAGCGGCTTGATGCTGATGAACTTACCAAGGCAATCGAAAGGCGTTTAAGCCAGGTTATTCGTAAAGTCGTCAACGACGTCATGGCCGAATCAGCGCCACAGCTTTGGGCCGCGCTTCCTGTTCAAGGTAAGAACCTTGTTTATCAGCGAATAGAAAATGACATTCCTAATGTAGTTCACAAAATGGTGGACGATTTCCAACACAATGTCTCTGAAATTTTAGATATCAAAGAGCTCGTTGTAGAGCAACTAGTGAGTGCGCCAGAGCTCGTTAACGAGATATTCCTTACCGCGGGTAGCAAAGAGTTTCCGTTTATTGTCCGTTCAGGTTTTTACTTTGGTTTCCTTTTTGGCTTACCCACTATGTTGCTTTGGTATTTTTATCAGGCTTGGTGGATATTGCCACTGGGTGGTCTATTGGTAGGGTATGCGACGAACTGGATTGCGATAAAAATTATTTTTGAACCAAAGCGACCAATAAAACTTGGACCAATAACAATCCAAGGCATGTTTTTAAAGCGCCAGAAAGAAGTGTCAGAAGTTTACTCGGATATCATAGAGAAAAAGCTTATCACGCCCAAAAATATCACCCACGTCATTCTGCACGGTTCAGGTTCTGCTCAGCTCTTAGAGCTCATTGAGCTTCATGTTAATGACGCCATAGAGCGCTATGTAGCCATTGCTCAACCCTATTTTGCACTGGGCGTTGGTTCAGAGAACTATCACCAGATGAAAGCGCTGGCAGTACGCCAAATTTTTGATAATTCAGATAAGTACCTGCTTTATGCGTTTGATTATGCGAACAATGCGTTGCAAGTCGGGCATGACTTAAGCGAACGAATGCAGGCGCTCAGCGTTGAAGAGTTTGAAGGGGTGTTGCGGCCCGCCTATCAACAAGATGAGTGGAAACTCATCGTAACCGGGGCTATTTTAGGTATGGTGGCTGGAGTCGCACAGCTTTATCTTGTGTTTATGTAGTGAAGTTTATCTGGTGGATGTTTCGCAGCACGCTCGATATTCCACACTCTACGAAAAGGTCTGGACTAAATTATGAAGACAGCGCAAAAAATACTGCTCACTGCGCTTACCTTGTTCAATGAACACGGTGAAAACACTGTAACCAGTGTAGACATCGCGTTGGAATTAGATATCAGTCCAGGAAACCTCTATTACCACTTTAAAGGTAAAGACAGCATCGTAAGTGCGCTAATGAAAATGCATGAGCAACAAATGCATAAGCTTTTGAATAGAGAAAAGCTTGATACACTTCATCCTGAAGAGATCATGTATTACCTATTTTTGCTTGTTGATAGCATTCACGTCTTCCGTTTCTTTTATCGCAGCCCGGCAGATTTGGCTGAGAAGTACCCCGCCATAGTTCGTCCTCGCCAGCATATACTTTCAAGCTTAAAAAAACAGCTGGCCTTTCTTTTTGACGCGTTATCACAGCAAGAAGCACTCATTGCAACAAAAGCGGATAAAGCACTACTGGTAGATTTGATGTCCCTGATTATCACGCAATCGTGCCAATTCGATGAATTAAACAGTCATATGGATAGCGCCATGCAGCGCTATCATGCTTTGTCGCTAATGATGGTAAGTGTTTTGCCACGTTTGGCGCTCTCTGATGAGCAAAAGCAAGAACTCTCGCAGATGCTTAATTCTCACGATTTCGTGAGAGATGTCTCAACGCAACCCCCTTTCGACTTTGCTTGAAGGAATAACAATGGCAAAAACGCTCAGCTTCTTAGATAAGTCATTTTGGATAACGGAGTCTGATGAGAATCCTAAACACGTTGCTTGTTTGCAATTACTTGCCATTCCTAAAGAGGCAAACAGCACTGAATATGTTCCTCAACTATTTAAAGAAATAAGGAGCTTTGCTCGCGCAACATCGCCTTTTAACTGCGCCGTGAAAACGGTGCTAGGGTATCCAGTTGGTTTTGCACCCGTGAAAAAACTTAATATGGATTATCATGTACAGATTCATCGCGTTGCCGACATAACAAATAGAGAAGCACTCGATGCCTTTGTCGCGAGACTACACGCCTCACGATTAGACCCGGATAAACCTCTGTGGCAATACCATTTTATTTTTGACGACAGTAGCGATACGTTTGCGATATATGCCCGCGTTCATCACATGTATGGCGACGGTGCAACCTTGGTTCGTTGGTTTCAAGCTGGCTATGTATCAAATTCTCACGAAACTAAGTTTACACCCGTTTGGGCGGTGAAGCGGCTCAGGCACAAGCGCCACGAGTCGGTGAGTTTTTACAAGCGCATTGTAGGCGTTGGCTACGCGTTTAAAACAGCCTTTGATTTGTTGGTTATCTTTCTTCGTATTTTCATGAAGCTTTTGAGGGTTAACCCACACTACATGCCCATTCCGTTTACGGGTACCAAAACCGTACTGACTGGGCAAGTTAAAGCGGGTAGAGCGGTAGCGACGATGGACTTAGACTTTAAGCGGGTAAAGGCGCTGGCAAGGCGCACTCGCTCTACTGCCAATGAGGTACTTTTGTGCGCGTTTGATATTGGCGTTCATAAACTGCTGCAAGACCACGGGCAAGTATTTAAAAAAGCCCTATTTACTAATATGCCCATTAATTTGCGCAAGCCAGGCGAGAAAACGACGGGCAATAAAATAGCCATTGTTCCTGTTCAGCTTGCCCATGGCGAAACAGACCCGTATCTTCGACTTCGCCAAATTGTCGTAAACCATCGCATTGTAAAACATGCCGCTCAGCATGCACGACCCGCTGCATTTAGCGGCTACACTATCGTAATTCAGTCTTTAGCCTTGGTATTTGAATGGTTAAAGTTGTCCAGTGTGGTGAAGCCCATTGCCAACATTTTAATTTCAAATGTGCCAGGGCCTACGGATAAACGTTACTTGAAAGATGCCGAACTGCTCGCCTGTTACCCAATTTCTACAATGACACCCGGGGGAGGGGTCAATATTACGCTTATGACCTATGCGGGAACGGCAAACGTTGGGTTAGTGTGCTGTAACAAAAATATAAAATCCTTACAGCCGTTGGCAAGATACGTAGAGGAAGCATTTGACATGCTGGAAGCTAGCGTCGACGACCCAAGGTTGAATATTGATGATATTGGAGAACAGGTCGATATGGTCCCAGTTTCTATTGTTTCAGACCATTAGCACAGCAATTATAATTACGCTAACGAGGGGAACGCGAGAGAGAATTACTGAGCTATAAAGATGAAAATGTCACTCGCCTAGGTAAAAGCGAAGCACGTTTTCTTCTACCCGAACGTTTTGCCCCAGTTTTGCAAAGAGAACTTCCCGCCAGTGATCGTTGCGCATGGTATGGCTCAATGTTTCCTGAGTAATTTGTTTTTTGATTGCGCTGTCAATTTGTGGCGTGTGATAGTCCAACACCTTTTGTTTTGAGCCTGATAAATAAAGCTGTAGGTAATCGGCAGCGATGTCTGACGTGCCCGCGCTGAACAACGAAAAAGCGGTTTTTAATGGTCTACCCAATAAGTTATTGACGTTTTTAGGAAAAAAACGAGTGAGCAAAAACTGAGTATCCTTAATAAGGGCATAATCGTCGTTAACCAACGTAACGTTGTCGGTTTTGAGGTCTACCAAGTAAAGCGTACTCATATTTTTGTCGTAATATGGCGTGGCAGAAAGGGTAAAAACCACGTGGGCGCGGTAGATGGTGGTGGCAGCGATTTCGATGTTTAACGCGGCTAGACATTGAAGGCCAATACGGTTTCTTTCATCATCTAATATGAGGTTACCTTCAAGCACCGTAACGGTGCCTGTGCCAACGGGGATTTCGAATGTAAACACGTAGGGGAAGCTGTTTTTTATCAGGTTGTGCAGTTCAGACTTGGTAAAATCATCGTGCGTCAGCCTACCCAGTTTTACAAGCCACTGAGCAAAAAACACTTTGCATTTGTCTTTCAACGATAGATTGTTCGGCAAAACTCATTCTCGGGCTAATGATTAGCCAGCGGGCCACTGTAGGCTGACATTTCTCATCACAAAGAAACTAAGCTATCAGGATTATTAGATTTTTTAAATCTTACCACTTAAGTATTTTCCCAAAGAAGAATTGTTTGCTAATCTGGTCGAACCACAACGTTTTTTTAACATTATATGGTTTGGCTTAAGGAGCTGGCGAAATGAGCGAAGTACTCAGCAAGTACGATTACATCATTGTAGGAGGAGGATCTGCTGGTGCTGTGCTTGCAACGCGCTTATCAGAAAATCCTGCGCTTGATATTTTGCTATTAGAGGCTGGCTCTAAAGACACAAATCCATTAATTCATATCCCCTTTGGTCTTTCTGTTCTGAGCCGGTTTGAAGGAATTGGTTGGGGCTATCATACGGCACCACAAAAAGAGATGTACGACCGAGAATTGTTTTGGCCCCGCGGTAAAACGTTAGGTGGCAGCAGTTCGGTTAATGCGATGTGTTACATTCGCGGACAAAAAGAAGACTACGATCGCTGGGCTAATGAAGAAGGGGCTCAAGGTTGGTCGTTTGATGACGTGCTGCCTTATTTCAAACGGTCAGAGAACTTCGAAGAAGGAGCTGACGAATACCACGGTACTGGCGGTCCGTTAAACGTAAGCAAATTGCGTCATACAAGTGTGCTATCAGAGACATTTGTAAACTCAGCGTCATTTGCAGGTTACCAACAGCTAGACGACTTTAATCGCGACGAGCGTGAAGGGTTAGGGTTTTATCACGTTACCCAAATTAACGGACAGCGATGTTCCACCGCAAAAGGTTACTTAACGCAAGCGAAGCATCGCAACAATCTTACCGTTCTTACGAAAGTAGCTGCGGAGAAAGTGCTGCTTAAAGAAGGGAGAGCCATTGGCGTTCAGGTGCGTGAGAAAGGGGTGGTAAATCGTTATTTTGCTAAAAGTGAAGTCATTTTATGCGGTGGGGCAATTAATTCTCCGCAACTGCTCATGCTATCAGGCATCGGCCCACGGGCTGAACTAGAAGACAAAGGCATATTTGTACAGCAAGACCTGCCAGGAGTTGGACAAAACTTACAAGATCATTTGGACGCAATTGTTCAGTACACATGTAAAGCTCGGGAGGGGTATGCGGTTGCATTAGGAGCGCTTCCGTCGTACGTAAAAGCGAGTGCGGATTACGCGTTTAAACGAAACGGCATTTTTTCTTCAAATGTTGCAGAAGCCGGTGGTTTTGTAAGCTCTAGTTTAGCGACACAAGGCCCCGACATTCAGTTTCACTTCTTGCCTGCAATTCTTAACGACCACGGAAGACAGCTCGCTTTTGGTTATGGGTACGGCCTTCACGTGTGTTGCTTATACCCTAAAAGTCGCGGCACAATCTCGCTTCAAAGCAATCATCCTGCTGACCAGGCACTTATCGACCCCAATTATTTATCTGCAAAAGAAGATCAGCAGGTGATGATAGAAGGCGTGCGCATTGCACGAAAATTACTCTCAGCGCCAGATTTCGACAAATTCCAGGGAAGTGAACTGTACCCAGGGGAGCAAGCGCAAAGCGACGATGAAATTTTAGAGTTTTTACGGGAGCGTGCTGAAACCATTTATCACCCCATTGGCACGTGTAAAATGGGTAGCGATGAAGACGAGATGGCGGTGGTTGATAATCAGTTGCGAGTGAGAGGTATTGCTGGTCTGCGAGTGGTTGATGCCTCCGTAATGCCTAGCCTCATTGGTGGCAATACCAATGCGCCAACCGTCATGATAGCGGAGCGGGCAGCGGAATTTATTAAAGCTGCGCACGAGGGGCAGCCTGTTTCTCTAGCGAAAGCTTAATCAGTGTAATTGAAGGGAGCGAGTTAATGTCTCGCTCAAACAAGGCTAGCCGCACTAGACGGTGGGAAGATTCATCACTCTGGATAGCATAGCCACTGTTTATCTCTGTTTTTGCATAAACAAGTCGGCAGCGCAGTCACACATTTCTTCAATGTGGCTGCTGTCAGCGTAAATACCGTCAATAAGCAATCGTGCTATTCCATGCAATGTACCCCAGGTCACTTGCGCTAGACGAAGCGCATCCTGGTTGTTCGGCAACAGCCCTTTGTCCTGCCAATAGCGCGTCATGGTCACTTGAAACTGAAAGCAAGGAAAGGCGACGTCTTTTAAGTCGTTGGTCGCCGCTTGGTTTTGCCATATTGTTCGCCCGAACATCAGTTCATACATTTCGGGGTTGTCAGCCGCATAGCCGATGTATTCGTGTATAAACTCACGAAAACGCTCCTGTGGCGTTTTATCTTCTTGTTCAAATATGCGCTTTGCGGTGGAATGCCAATCGCTGAAACCCTTTGCTGCAATTGCGCTTAGTAGCGCACTCTTGTCTTTAAAGTGATGATAGGGCGCAGTACGAGACACACCGGCATCTTCAGCTAGTTTTCTAAGCGATAGGCTATCAACACCATGCTGAGAAAGACGCGCAGTGGCCGCCTCTATCAGCGCGCTGCGTAAATCGCCGTGATGGTAGCTTTGTACTGCATTAGTCATATACCAAAAGTTTCCGTGTTCACTATTGAGCCGAATAGATAACGTTTTATCTTGACAGTGTCAACATAGCCTTTTATCTTGACGCTGTCTAGTTTGCAAATTTGTTAATAGGAACAGCCCAAGGAGACAGCGCAAACCATGAAGTACTCTACATTAGAAGTAAAACAAGAGGGCCATATTGCCCACGTAGTACTTAACCGCCCAGAAGCAATGAACAGCATGATCCCAGAATTCTGGACAGAACTTCCCGCGGCTATTCGGGAAATAGACGACAATGCCGATGCCCGTGTCATTGTTATTTCATCGACAGGTAAGCACTTCTCTGCCGGTATGGATTTATCGGTCTTCTTGAACATGAAGGAAGACTTTAAAGGTGACCCTTCGCGTAGAGCAGAGCGTATGCGCCGCATGGTTATGCTGCTTCAAGATAGCTTTACCGCCATCGAACAGGCACGTATGCCCGTTATCGGTGCTGTTCAAGGCGGTGCAATTGGTGGCGCGGTTGACCTGCTTAGTGCATGCGACATGCGCTATTGCACCCAAGACGCTTTTTTCACTATCAAAGAAACCCAACTAGGTATGACGGCTGACGTTGGCACGCTGCAGCGTTTACCAAAACTGATCCCTATCGGTATTGTGAAAGAGCTCGCCTATACAGGTCGCAACTTTGGTGCCGCAGAAGCGCAGCAACTTGGCTTTGTAAATCAGGTATTTGACGACCAAGATGCAATGTTAGAAGCCGTAATGAAAATAGCCCAGCAGATTGCATTGAATTCGCCGCTAGCGGTTTCAGGCACCAAGACTATGATTAATTACGCGGTAGAACACACGGTGGCAGAAAGCTTGACCTATATGGCTACTTGGCAGGCGGGCATGTTCCAAATGGAAGATGTGTTTAAAGCCATGGAAGCACAGAAAACTAAAACGCTGCCGGACTATCCGCCTTTATACCCAGCGATTAAGAAAATGAATTCGTAAGTGTCATATGAAAGTGCGCCTATTGCCGCTTTTTTAGCTATCAGTTCAATGGTGGCGAGGCTGCGTTAGGACTGCTTCGATAAACGACTTTTATTACAAAGACAAAGAGCATTTCTAAAGCAGAAATGCGTGAAAAAAGAATAATTTAACAGGCTTTTTAACGGCTTTTACCAAGCCAAAACGACTTTCAGGAATGTATCATGAATCAGACCGTTACCGATCATCCCGTTTACCCTCATTTATTTCGTCCGTTGGATTTAGGGTTTACTACCCTTAAAAACCGCGTGCTTATGGGCTCTATGCACACAGGCTTAGAAGAGTTGCCCGACGGCCATAAACGTATGGCAGCGTTTTATGGCGAACGTGCGAGAGGGGGCGTTGGCCTTATCGTTACAGGTGGAATTGGGCCAAATGAAGAAGGCGCTACCCATCCATCAACGTTTCGCCTAGATACGGATGAAGCGGTTAAAAACCACAAAGAAGTGACGGATGCAGTGCATATTGCAGGCGGTAAAATCTGTATGCAAATTTTGCACACAGGGCGCTATGCGTATAGCCCCAAGCTTGTTGCACCTTCTGCGGTACAGGCGCCAATTAACCCATTTAAACCAAAAGCACTTGAAGCCGAAGAGATTGAAAAGCAAATCGAAGATTTCATTACTGCAGCAACTCAAGCTCAGCGCGCGGGTTACGATGGTGTTGAAATCATGGGGTCTGAAGGCTATTTCCTTAATCAGTTTATTGCCAAACGTACAAACCACCGCGACGATGAATGGGGCGGTGAATACGAAAACCGCATTCGCTTGCCTATTGAGGTGGTTCGCCGGGTGCGCGAAGCTGTAGGTAAAAACTTTATCATTATCTATCGCTTGTCTATGCTTGACCTTGTGGAGGGTGGCTCTACTTATGAAGAAGTCGTGCAGCTAGGTAAAGAAATTGAAAAAGCTGGAGCAACTATTATCAACACTGGTATTGGTTGGCATGAAGCGCGTATCCCCACCATTGCTACTAAGGTACCGCGCGCGGCATTTACGTGGGTAACAGCTAAATTCCGTGAAGCGCTATCCATTCCGGTGATAACGTCAAACCGTATCAACACGCCTGAAGTTGCTGAAGAAGTGTTGTCTCGTGGTGATGCTGACATGGTGTCGATGGCACGTCCGTTCTTGGCTGACCCAGACTTTGTGCGCAAGGCGCAACAAAACAAAGCCGATGAAATTAATACGTGCATTGGTTGTAACCAGGCCTGTCTTGACCATGTATTTAACGGCAAAATGACCAGTTGCTTGGTGAACCCCCGCGCTTGTCACGAGCTTGAAATTAACGTTCAACCAGCAGAAACCAAAAAGCGTATTGCGGTTGTAGGTGCAGGACCTGCAGGGTTGGCGGCTGCAGTGACATCCGCACAGCGCGGTCACGACGTTGTGGTGTACGATGCGTCTAGCGAAATTGGTGGTCAATTTAATATCGCTAAACAAATTCCAGGTAAAGAAGAGTTCTATGAAACGCTACGTTATTTTAAGCGCCAAATTGAGCTTCACAAAAACATTACCCTTAAATTGAATACTTATGTTGATGCGGCTGCGCTAAACGATGAAGGGTTCGATGAAGTGATGATTGCCACAGGTATTAAGCCGCGCACGCCAGCTATAGAAGGTATTGAGCACGAAAAAGTACTCACCTACATTGACGTATTGAAAGAGAAAAAGCCCATAGGTAATAAAGTGGCCATTATCGGTGCCGGCGGTATTGGTTTTGATACCGCTGAATATTTGTCTCATGGAAAGGAAACGCCAAGCCAAGACATTCCAGCGTTCATGAAAGAATGGGGTATTGATATGACTTTCTCGGCCCGTGCGGGCATAGAAGGCGTGAAGCCGCAGCCAGAACCATCGCCAAGAGAGATTTTCCTACTACAGCGAAAGACAACCAAAGTAGGCGCTGGGTTAGGCAAAACGACGGGGTGGGCGCATCGAGCCGGCTTGCTAGCCAAAGGAGTGACGATGATCCCAGGTGTAAGCTATGACAAAATTGATGATGAAGGGCTACACATCACGGTAGACGGCAACCAGCAAGTGTTGCCGGTAGACAACATCATCATCTGTGCGGGGCAAGAGCCAATGCGTGATATTGTCGAAGGTCTCAACATGCCTTATCACCTTATTGGTGGTGCAGATGAAGCGTTAGAGCTTGACGCAAAACGCGCCATAGACCAAGGCACGCGAGTGTGTGCTGCGGTTTAAGTACTAAGAAGCAATGAACTAGTAAGCAACAAAGCGTCTCTAAAAGAGGCGCTTTTTTTGTAAAAAAACAAAGGCAGGCTTGTAGTGGTCCGTTGTAGCGATACAGATCTGTTATCATTCTCATTTTTTATCTGAGACGAACATGACCTTCAGCAACACCCAAGATTTAATTCACGCTGTCAGTAATTCACCAGAAACAATCGAGTTCAAGGACGTTATCGCGCTTGTTGATAGCGCGTTCATTTTTACGCCAACCGCTTTCACCAACGGTGATGTTTCAAACGAGGCGAACCAAAACAACGGCTCGTGCAAGCTGCTTGCACTCGGTCAGCACTTAAAACTAAATCATGCGCAAACACTGGCCTTATTCGGACGTTTTTATCGCGAAGATGTGCTGAATAACCCTAACGGAGACGACCACGCGAATATTCGCAACTTTATGAAAACTGGCCATGAAGGGGTGGTGTTTGACACATTTCCTTTGGTGAAAACAGACGTATCGCATTGCTAAACAATAGCGACCTTACGGCTCCAACGCGCCAATTTTCAGAGCTTATTCCTGCGAGCGCGGCCGCGTTCGCTGCTTATTTTTTCTCACGCTCAGTTAAAATCAACTCGCTAGACTGGGGCATTATCGCGAAGTCAAATTGGCCTAAGACATTCATGCCCAGTAATCCGTCGGCATCGGGAAGGGCGTCTTCGGGCAATACGATGGCGGAGACATCGTTGAACTCGTAGCCAGCAAAATAAAATCGCGGTATTTGTACCAATGGTGCTTCAATGGTGCCTGATGCCGTTCTAACGTTGAAGTTACCAATAAATGTAAGGTTTCGCATGCGGCCTAAACGAGCAAACAGTCGGGAAGAAATTGCGGTTGTACTGGCGCCTGTATCTAGAATCATGGTGGCCCTTTGATTAAGGGCCTTTGCTTCAAGTCGGTATTGATCGCCAATGCGCTCTAAGGCTACACGGGTTTGATAACGAGCGGCGTCAGTGCTTGTCGGTTCTATTTCGCTATTGTTCGGCGTAGTGTCTGCATTGGCAACATCGCGCATTTCATAGGCTTTATTGCGAATGATATTGGCGTCTCTGTCGTTAAATGGTAGGGCTGCAAGCACATCTTCCATTAGGGTAAGTTTTTGCTGATAAGCGTAAGCTTCTGCCAAATTAAGGGTGTAGTGCTTAGCGTCGGGTATGCGTTGATACAGTGGCTCATTTAATCTGGCAACCAGTTCCCATTGTTCGTCTTGACTTAACTGCGTCTGTGCCTGTTGATACAAGGTGGCAATTTTTGTGTCGATAAATGCGAGAGTTTCAGTTGAAAGAGGCAGTTCATCCAAGTCGTAGTAGTGCACTATCGCTGTGGGCAGGGGCTTTGTTAACTCAATCAACTCACCTTCTAGCAACAGCAGCGATTCGTTGAGCGGGTCATTTTTTAAAAAGTTTGTTAGCTCTGCTGCGAGCAATGCATATTGCCCATTATTGAGCAGGGCAGTGAGTGAATCTACTTCGTCTTGGTTTAGTGAAGGTGCGGATGAGTGCAGCGCTTCGCGCTCACTTGATGATGTATTAGCGCCATGAGTGCTTGAGGCATAGGAGGAGGAACGTTTGCTGTTATAGGGGGCTGCCTCATTCTCAACTTGAGCCATGTCCTTAAATTGTGCCTCGCCTTCTAAACGGTGTTCATAGTTAGCTTCCCTCTCATAAGCTTTATCATTGTGTTGTTTTAAGCTAAGCCATAAGTAAACGTTTATGCCTAGCGACACAAAAAGTAGGAATGAAAGCACCATTGCTAGCCATGTTTTCATTGTGCCACACATGCCTTGCCATATATGTCCACGAATTGTTTAGGCATGCGTTTTGGCGCACCTGTATCAAGACTAACGCAAACGAAGGTCGTCACAGCATCAAATACTGTCTTGTCTCGTTTTGGGCAGATAAACTGAAACTGACGTTGTAAAGTCAGTTTGCTGTCGCAATGCACTATCCAAGTAGCGCATTCTAATGTATCACCAAGGTGAGTAGGCAAGTGATAGTTTAGCTCATGGCGCTTAATCACCATGCCTCGATTTAGCGATTGATAATCGGCAAACTGTAAGCCAAGCGCGTTTGAGTGAGCCCACGCCAAGCTCTCTAGCTGGGATAGGTATGCCACATTGTTCACGTGCTGATAATGGTCAATGTGCGTCTCATTAATATGCCATTGCTGCACATAAGGGGTGTCTAACATCCAATTAAGCGTCGGTTTACTCAAACTGAATCCTTATTCATATCTCTTGTTTTAATCCTATCCTGTCTGTTTATCATTGGTTGTGCGCCTCATACCACAGGTAGAGGGTTACCTTCAGGTAAGGTTAATTCGTCACTCAGCAATGCGTGCATAATTGCTTTTTCCCGCACTAGCACGGGCTCAATGAAGCTTTGTACATCGCCTAACGCCTTAAATGCATCGAAGCCACGTTCTAAAAACTCGTGCAAGGCAAGTAGCCCTGCAAGTTTGGCCGGGCGGCGCGATAACGAAATTAACATGCCTATACCACGAACTTTAATTACATCGGCAAGTTGGTCGCCTAAGTGCGAGATTATGTCGATTTGATGGGTTCTATCTTCCATTCTAGCCACCTCTCGATAAGCAAGGGCGTAGCTATCGCGGTTGATTGGCGCGTCGGTAAAGTGTGTTTGCAGATACTGAGCCATTGCCAAATCTAAATCGAACGATAGCGCATTTAAAGATAAGGCATCACCCATCGCCATCATTGCTTTGTCGGGTAATACTTTAGCGAGTTTTGGAATAACCCGAACGAGGTCAGCGTCACGTTGACTAAAATCCTTTGGCCCATAGAGTTCTTCAACAAAAAACGCCATGGCTTTTTGATAGCGCTTCTGCTGAGCCAAGTCGTCATGGGTTACTAGCAACCGTTCGCATTGCCACTGCTGTAGCTGATGAATAGTAGGCATTATGCCGAGCTGATTAGCTAAGTCGCGAAGGGCGTTAACTCTATGTATGTGTTTTATAATCTCTTGCGCCAAATGACACACTCCCCGTAACGTTGGCATAGCTTGTTCATAATTGTAAACCTAGATTGACCTAAGCAAGCGTGCCTTTCAAGTGAGAATACAAAGTTTTACTGGTATACTCTGCCGCCATCGGTTTAGCTCGCTTATTTAGATTTTGATTAACGTAATGAACAGTCAACGAAGTCATTTACCACTTGGAAACACCGTTGAAGACAAGATAGCTTTTGAACAAGACCTGCGCTCGGAAACAGACAGCGATGTTCCCATGTTAATGTCACTGTTTAATAGCACGTTCGAAGATTTCAATACACGCTTGGTTTTAGGCAAAGATGAGCCCATCTATATTCCCGCTGGGCAAGGCGAAAGCTACCATCAAATTGTGTTTGCTCACGGCTTTTTCTCAAGCGCACTTCATGAAATCGCCCACTGGTGCATTGCCGGTGAAAAACGCAGGTTGCTAGAGGATTATGGCTATTGGTATTGCCCCGATGGGCGTGATGAGACTCAACAGGCTGATTTTGAGAAAGTGGAAATTAAGCCTCAAGCCATAGAATGGGCTTTCACCGAAGCTGCGGGCAGGGCATTTCAAGTGAGTACGGACAATCTGAATGGTGTACAGCCCGATAGAGAAGGGTTCACTCGAAATGTTGCTGCGCAACTAGCACACTACAAAGCCCATGGTTTTCCGCCTCGAGCCGAGCGCTTCATTAACGCGCTAAAAATTACATTCAGTAAAGATGGGCATAAAAATACCTCTGGAGCAGATGCAGCATGATACCAACTGATTTAGCCCGTCCAACCGTTTTTAAACTCGGTGTTGTAGTGAACCCTTTTGCTGGAATTGGCGGAGCGCTTGCCTTAAAAGGCAGTGACGGCGCTGAAATCCGTGAAAAAGCCCTTGCCATGGGGGCTGAGAAAAAGGCCAATGAAAAAATGGCAAAGGCTTTAAGTATTCTTGAGGCGCTGTCTGGTCAATTTACTGTGGTTACCGCAGCGGGTGATATGGGGGCTTCAGTGTGCGAATCTCTTGGTATTCCTTTTGAGGTTATTTATTCACCTGATTCAGAGCAAACCGAAGGGGAAGATTCAGAGCGTGCCGCAAAGGCCATGGTCGAGGCAAACGTCGACTTACTGCTATTCGCTGGTGGCGATGGCACCGCGCGAAATATTTGTAGTGTGGTTGGCACTCAGGTACCTGTGTTAGGTGTACCCGCTGGCTGTAAGATCCATTCCGGTGTTTATTGCGTCTCGCCGTCGGCAGCAGGACAGGTGGTCAGTCAAATGATTGCTGGCGAGTTGGTCAGTGAGATGGACGCCGAAGTGCGCGATATCGACGAAAATGCGTTTCGCGAGGGGAAAGTGATTGCTAAGCATTACGGTGAAATGCGTGTACCCGCTGAACTCACATACGTTCAAGCCGTAAAAATGGGCGGTAAAGAAGACGAAGCCTTGGTGTTAGACGACATCGCAGCATATATCAGTGAGATTATGGATGAAGAGCCAGATACCTATTTTGTTATGGGGTCAGGCTCTACCGTGGGTTCAGTCATGGAGTTCCTTGAGCTAGACAATACGTTGCTGGGCGTTGATATTGTAAAAAACAGAGAGGTAGTGGCGAATGACGTTACAGCCCCAGAGTTACTCGCATTGACGCAAGGTAAACCGACGAAAGTCATTTTAACGGTGATTGGGGGGCAGGGGCATATTTTAGGCCGTGGAAATCAACAGCTAAGCCCTGCTTTTATTCGGCAAATTGGCAAGCAAAATATGCTGATTGTTGCAACTAAGCAGAAACTTCAGGCCTTAAATGGCAAGCCACTGCGTCTAGATTCAAGCGATGCAACATTAGATACAGAGTTAGCGGGCGCCTTTACCGTTATCACCGGCTATAAAGATAAGGTGCTTTGCAGTGCGCAATAGCCCATGTGAAAAAATCAAAATACCGTCACGGGCATTTTATCGTCCACATCCGGTTTATTGATGGCTGTCCAGCGTCTAAGACTCAGTTTTAGACGAAAATTGAACCATTCATTTTTTAGTCTTATTACCAGGAAAGGAGTATTAAGTGTTACCACCTGCTGCAGCACCAGAGAGTGTCGTTAAAGCTATCGCAGATATTGAAGCATCTCTTGATGATGTAGTTAATCACGGTAGTGATGACGAATTATTTATTGCCAGCTACTTGCAAGGTCACTTTGCGGTGGAATCTCGCCAGCTAGAAATGCGAGAAGATGCCACCATAGCAATGCTTAATGAAAACATGTTGCAAAGCTTAAACAACGCTTTCGCCAACAATGAGTTAGAGAGTGATGATGCTAAGCAAGTTAAAGCTCTGTGGGCTCGACTAGTCGCAATGTAATTGCGACTCGTTACCCTATTGTCACCTGTTTGATTCTGTCCCTTCGCTGACTTTCTGCCTTTTACAATCCGTTACAGTTTTCTACTCCATTTTCTTTTATTAACCTTCCGATTGATTTATTTTTAACTGTGACTTGTACTACTTGGCGCCCACACGTGTTGAGCACAGACTAATAATAGTCCGCATAGATAATGCGACTATTTTCGTTGTTGGCGACACGACACTGGATGCCATACAGCCAATGCTTGAAAAAGAGTTTGGTAAGTGGAAAGCAGACGATAACAAAGGTACAAAGCAAATTGCACAGGCGTCTATGCCTGAAAAAGGTCAAGCAATTATTATTGATCGCCCTGGAGCTCAGCAGTCTTTGATTCTAGCCGCTCACTTAGCGCCTCCAACTGGCGCGGACAACAATATTGCAATAGAAACAATGAACTTAACATTAGGCGGAGCGTTCACTGCCCGTGTAAACATGAATCTGCGCGAAGATAAGAGTTGATCTTACGGTGCTTACACCTTTTTACAAGATGCCCGTGGCCAACGCCCATTTATGGTGTATGCACCAGTACAAACTGATAAAACTGGGCCTTCGCTCCTAGAGCTTAAAAAGGAATTAAACGCTTATATTGGTGAAAAGCCACCTACGGCTGACGAATTGGAAAGAGCGCGGTTAGATCAGGTTTGCTCATTGCCGGGGCAGTTCGAGACAGCAAATGCAGTGCTATCAAGTCTGTTATCGAGTAAACGATTCGATCGTCAATATGCGTATCCCGAGTCTTTGGTTGATAAATACAACGACTTGTCATTGGAAGACTTGAGCAAAGCGGCTGAAGAGGTATTGCATCCAGAAAAACTGACTTGGATTATCATTGGCGACGCAGAAAAGATTATTGCTGACGTTGAGGCGGCAGATCTCGGCTCGGTAAGCGTCAAGAGCATGAACGCTCTCTAATTCGTATCGATGTTTTGAGAGAAGTAAAGGGCCGAAAAACAATATCGGCCCTTTTTATTGTGCATTATTCGCTAAATTCATCATATGCACGCAGTGCATCTGCTGCGTACATGAAGGAGGGGCCGCCGCCCATATACACGGACATACCGCACACCTCTTCAATTTCTTCACGGGTAGCGCCTAAATTGACTAGCGCTTTAGCGTGAAAACCAATACAACCGTCACACCGCGTTGCGATGCCAATAGCAAGAGCAATAAGCTCTTTGGTTTTTTTATCTAACGCGCCGTCCGCGGTAGCGGCTTTAGCCATATCTGAAAAGCCTTTCATTACCTCTGGAACGCCCTTCTTAACTTCGCCAAGATATGGATTAAGGCTTTCTGTAATTTCTTTATATGATTTTGTCATTCTTATTGCTCCTGCTGTTAGCCGCTCATTGAATACCAATCCGCATAAATAATTGCCCACTCAGAAGGTGCTGGCAAGTTTTCTAGCAAAGCGTGGGAATACAGGGATGGCAGTTCCTTACCTGCGGTAACACGCCGCGATTACGAACATTTTAACTCTCGCTGAGTGGGTAATTATCTATGCGGACTGGTATAAAATAGTAATAAACCTTTATCTCGCTTTATATCAAAGGTAGCTTTTGCTCACTATGACACAAATCAACACTTTCTTTTTTAGTGTTAAATACGTCTTAGGTAGAATGGATAAGGATAAAAAGATACTCTAAGGTTTGTCGAAATCAGTTTAGTATCTGTCTTATTATTTTGAAAATATCTCACTGGGATAGAATGGCGAGTTACCTGTCTTCATTAGTCTGCTTTCTAACCGCGGCCATTGTGTTCCTGACCAGCTTTGCAAATGCGTCTCCATCCGGTTCCGATACTCTCATGAATGAATATTCTGTTGAGCGGCTAACGGCTGAAGATGGCTTTGTTTCATCTGAAATTTATTCCATTATTCAAGATCGTCAAGGTTTTCTGTGGTTCGGAACCGCTGAAAACGGTGTGATGCGTTACGATGGAAACAAAATAGCGCTGTTTGAGGCAGGTGCTGATCACAGTCAACGCTTATCCCACAATGATGCCGGCAACTTAATGCTAGATGCGAACGGCGATATTTGGATTGGCACTTGGGGGGGCGGTCTAAACAAATATGAATCGACAACAGGCAAGTTTTCCCGCTATTTAAACGACCCTGAAGACCCAAGCTCTCTTTCTTCAAACCGAATTCAATCATTGTTTCATGACGTCACAGGGCAACTTTGGTTTGGTTCGTACAACGAAGGCTTAAACAGGTATTTAGGCGATGGACGGTTTGAGCGGATAGGGAATGTTCCCGACAACGCGTTGAGTCTTTCCCACAATCGAATTTGGGACATGCTCGATAACGATGAGCACACGCTGTGGGTCGCAACCAGTTTCGGATTAAATTTGCTTGATAAACGTTCGTTAGCTGCTCAACATTTTTTCCCAGATCCCCTAAACAAAACCGCGACAGGAGCAAACGAAGTTCGAAGCCTGCTCAGAACGTCTGCGGGGGATTTTTATGTTGCCACGCAAGAAGGGCCATTTTTATTCATTCCAGATTCGGGCGCGTTTATTCGGCAGACAAACCTAGACGGCCAAGACTTAGGCCAGGTAAATTCCATGATTGAAGATCATGATGGTACAGTATGGTTTGTAACGACCCAGGGCCTTTATCGACATACTGGTAAAGGAAATAAGGTTGAAAAAGTTAGCTTTGGTTATGACAATGGCCTTCGGATCATCTTCGAAGATCACACCAAAACCAAATGGATAACCAGCGAAGTCCACGGCATCTTTAAACTGGTTCCTCGACGAAATATAAAGCAAATTAATAGCAACTCACTGACTGCGCCAAACGGGATTGAACTAGACGAGAACGGCGATATCCTGATCACCACTGCGAATGCCGACATCTATAAATGGGATGTGAAAAAGCAATCTTTACAAAAAGAGTATTCATCAGTATTTGAGGGGCTTGAAGGCTACAAACCTCAAGGTGTAATAGAGCGGCCCATCATTGTCAGTGACAGAAATGGCGTGTTGTGGGTTGCCCAAGACAATTATCTCGCCCGTGTTGATCGACAAAATAAGCAAGTGAAGCATATTAGGTATCCTCGAACGGATAGTAACTATCGTCAGTTCAGAGAATTCAGGTCTCTCGCTTTGGATAGCAAGGGGGATGTTTGGATTGGGACTTACAAGCACGGCGTATTTGTTTACAAGCAAAATTCTGATGAGTTTCTCCACCTCACCGCTAAGGACGGACTATCGCACCCAGAGACACACGTTATATTTAAAGATAGTAATGACAATATGTGGGTGGGAACAGGGGGAGGGGTAAATCTGTGGTTGTCTGAAACAGAAAGATTTGTCCCGTTTAACAGCGTAACGCATGAACAACGTGGTTTATTAGGCAGCATTGTAGAAGACATTCATGAAACGAACGATGGACACATATGGGTCGCGACTCAAAAAGGCCTCAATCGCTACTTACCTCAAACCCAAACATTTGAATGGTTCGATCAGAACAAAGGGCTTCCTTCAAATTTAATTAGGGCGATTGCGGACGATGATAGCGGTCAACTATGGCTTACCACGAATAAGGGGATTTTTCTTTATAATCCTGCCACGCAAAAAGCCCTAAATTACAACAGCGATACAGCACTAGCAGGCAAAAATTTTTATTCAAATAGTCTCATCAAAGCATCACAAAATACCTTCTTTACCAGCAGCCAGCGTGGTGTTGAGTACTTTAATTATTCAAACCAGCAAAGCGAACTTGTTGAATCTCAAATAGTGCTTACAGGTTTCAACAAAATGGGCGAGGCGACGAGCTTTAATATTCCCCTATCTTACGTTAAGGATATCTTTCTTTCTCATGAAGATGACTTCTTTTCTTTAGAATTTGCGCATTTAGATTTTTCTGCTCCCACACGCTCGCGTTTTGCCTATAAATTAGAAGGTTACGAAGAACAATGGATTGATATCGGCGAGCACAATAACGTTTCTTTCACGAATTTAGATGGCGGCACTTATACATTTTTAGTCAAAGCGATGAAGCCCAATGGCGATTGGGGGGAAGAAGCTGTTTTGGTGAATCTCCATGTTGCAGCTGCCCCTTGGAAAACTTGGTGGGCCTATAGTGTTTATGGCGCTTTCCTTTTAAGTATCATCGTCTTGTTCGTATATTTAAGAACGCGATTGCAGCAAAATGAAATTACAAAGCAAAAGCAATTTGTCCAAGCACTTGAACATCAAGTGTCAGAGAAAACCGCCTCGCTTGAGGCGCAGGCCGAGGATTTAAAACTGGCACTGCAGCGGGCGGAGGAGGCCACAAAGTTAAAGTCTGAATTCTTAGCCAATATGAGCCATGAAATTAGAACACCCATGAATGGGGTAATAGGCATGCTTGGCTTACTAAAAAGGAGCCACCTGACATCTGAGCAAACTCAGCGGGTAGACATTGCAAGCGCAAGCGCAAATTCCTTGCTTTCAGTTATCAATGATATTCTGGATTTTTCAAAGATAGAGGCTGATAAACTCGATATTGAGTCTATTGACTTTGATGTACGAGAAGTCATAGAGAATATTGCACGTTCTCTGGCCTATCATGCGCAGGACAAAGGTATAGAGTTGGTAATCGACCTTTCAAAGGTGAGCCATGCAACAATAAATTCCGATCCAAATCGTATTCAACAAATAGTCACAAACCTATTGAGTAATGCGGTTAAGTTCACCGAACATGGTCAAATACTGATTAAGGCTGAGCTGACTCCTTGTGACAACCCTAAAACTGCGGTGTTGAGTATTGCCGTTAAGGATACGGGGATTGGTATTCCGGATGCTAAAGTCCCTCATTTGTTCGATCTATTTACTCAGGTTGACGCTTCGACTACGAGACGTTACGGCGGCACGGGATTAGGACTTAGCATTACCAAGAGACTCTGCCAATTGTTGGGAGGGGATATTAGTGTAACTACCGAAGAGGGTAAGGGAAGCTGCTTTAATGTTACCTGTCGCGTAGGTTACGCTAAAGAAAGCGCTATCGTGAAACCCGTGCTGGCAAAAAGCGAGATGTGCTGCTTGATTGTTGATGGCAATGCGTCTATTCGAGAAGCGATGCAAAACCAGCTACACCTCTGGGGTGTGAAAACGCTAGGGGCCTCTTCAGTAGATGAGGCATTCACTCAACTTGCTCTCAATGACAATATGCAGCGTAGAGATCGTGCACCCTACGTAGATGTTGTATTTTTGGATAAATCTATCGGTAAAACGGCTTTACAGCTTTTCTGTCAAACTCTTCGGAACAACGAAAGCACCAGGCATACTCGCATTATTTTGATGACATTAATGTCCGATGTTGACCCTGTTAGCAATGACAACGAATATGACATTGAAGCGAGTTATCCTAAGCCTTTCACCACATCCGACATGCTTTGCGTGCTGCAAAATTCCGAATTTAACAACACGACTCATCATTTTGATACCACTCTTGTCGATACCAATGATCGCAGGAGTGTTCCACAAACATCGCAGAATGCGCTGAATAAGGAGTTAGAAGCAGAGCCTCGTGCAAGTGTAGTGAGTACATCAAACGTCTTGTTAGTAGAAGATAACGAAATTAATCAATTAGTTGCTACTTCTGTGATTGAAAGCGAAGGGTATCACGTAGATGTAGCCAATAATGGTGTTGAAGCCTTAGCCTTTCTCAAGCGCAACAGTACCTACAGCGTAATTTTCATGGATTGTCAGATGCCAGAAATGGATGGGTTTGAAGCCACTAAGCGAATTCGGCAGGGAGCGGCGGGTGCGCGATATAAGGCGATCCCTATTATCGCTATGACGGCAAATGCGATGAAAAGTGACAGGGAAAACTGCATGGATGCTGGGATGAATGACTTCCTAGCCAAACCTATTGAGCACGAACACGTCATTTTTACGTTGAAAAAATGGCTTACACAATGAGATTCAGTACTCACTTGCATGCAAAAATACGGTAGTATGTAACACGTTTTTAACATGTAATGAGGGTATCAATGTTAAGCCGCGTATCAAAACCGTTTGTAAAACTTGTCGAACGTTATCTTCCTGACCCTTATATTTTTGTTCTCTTACTTACACTTGTTACGTTTGTTTTTGCCTCACTTATTCAAGACCAACCCGTGTTAACCACTGTTCAGCAATGGGGAGATGGGTTTTGGGGCCTGCTTACGTTTTCAATGCAAATGCTCTTGGTGCTAGTCACTGGGTTTATGCTGGCATGCACGCCGTTAGTAAAAGCCTTACTTGAAAGGCTTGCGAGCTTAGCAAAAAGCCCTGGGTGCGCCATTGTGCTGGTCACGTTGGTGTCGCTTATCGCAAGCTGGATAAACTGGGGTTTTGGTCTTGTTGTTGGCGCGTTGTTCGCTAAAGCCTTAGCAAGAAAAGTGTCGGTTGATTATCGGTTATTGGTGGCAAGCGCGTATTCAGGTTTTATCGTATGGCATGGTGGTTTAGCGGGCTCTGTACCTTTAACTATCGCAACGCCGGGCCATTTTTCAGAAGCAAAAATTGGCGTAATCAGTACCAGCGATACCATATTCAGCGGCTTCAACCTATTGTTATTGGCAATCATGTTCGTGATTATTCCTCTTGTTAATCGTTTAATGTTGCCGTCTAAATCTGAAAGCATCATTGTCGATAGTGCAAAGCTACAAGATGACGCTTTACCTTCGGCAACAAACGAGCGGCCCGCCGACAAACTTGAAAACAGCAAGGTGCTTGGGTTACTCGTAGGCTTTGCAGGGCTTGCTTACCTCACAAACTATTTTGCTGCAGGTGGCGGGCTAAATCTTAATGTCGTTAATACGCTATTTCTCTTTCTCGCTATTGTCCTTCACGGTACACCACGCAATGTATTGCATAGCCTGCAGCAAGCCGTTCAGGGCGGTAGTGGTATTGTTATACAGTTCCCTTTTTACGCGGGGATCATGGCGGTGATGGTGCAGTCGGGATTGGCGCAAACGATGTCACAATGGCTGATAGGTCTTGCATCTGCAGAGTCCCTGCCTGTATGGAGTTTTATTAGCGCGGGCATTGTTAACATCTTTGTGCCGTCGGGTGGAGGTCAGTGGGCAGTGCAAGCCCCAGTAATCTTGCCTGCTGCCGCTGAACTGGGCGCCGAAATAAACAGAGTTGCCATGGCAGTAGCGTGGGGCGATGCGTGGACTAATTTGATTCAGCCGTTTTGGGCGCTACCCGTACTTGCCATAGCAGGCCTTAAAGCCAAAGACATTATGGGCTTTTGCTTGGTTCAGCTTATCGTAACCGGCGTTATTATTTCACTCGTGTTGCGGTATTTTTAGTTACATGTTTCGGCGCTCATCTTTCTATACATTGTAGTCTTGCATATTCAACGTGTTGTGAATACTTGGAATGCGCTCTTCTGGATTGTGATTCACGTACAACAGCGTACTTGTGCCTGCTTTAGCCAAAATATCAATAAGCTTAAGCGCTTTTTGGCGGTTGAAGTCGTCTAAACCATTGCAAGGTTCATCCAAAATAAGCACGGCGGGGTGCTTAACCATAGAACGTGCAATCAGCACTAATCGCTGGTCACCAAAAGACAGTGACTGAAACGGCGCGTTCTTTTTCTGTTTCAAACCTAATACTTTAAGCCACTGCTCTGCCACCATGCGTTCCGCTAGCGTGGGGCGGGTGTACAAACCAATACTGTCGTGAAAGCCTGAAATGATCACGTGCTCAACACTTGCGTTCACTTTGTACTGCATATGGAGCGCATTCGACATAATTCCAATGTGCTTTTTAATGTCCCATATGCTCTCGCCTGTGCCACGTTTTATGCCAAACATGGTTAAATCGTTGGTATAACAATGGGAATTATCACCGGTAAACATTTGAAGCAAACAGGTTTTGCCTGACCCATTTGGACCCGTGATCTGCCAATGCGCATTTTTATTAAGCGTAAAGTTAAGCTTTTCAAATACGGTTCGCTCATCGAAGCGCACGAACCCATCTTTAAGCTGAATTAAGGTATGAGGTAGGGAATCTAACTCACTGTTCAGGTCATTGCGGTTGGGGTCATCGCCGTGTTTGTCTTTAGCGTTAAGGGCTGAGGGAACATCTATATCATCAGACTCTAGTGCAAACCACGTGCTTAATTCTGAGCGCAAACCGTCATAGCTAAGTTTATCTTCAGATTTCCACGTAATGGCCAAGTCATCCATCACAATCAACTGGGCTTGCATATTCTTGGGAATATCTGCGAGTTTGTTGGCGGTAAGTACTAAAGAAGCCTGCTGCTGAGAAACGAGAAATCGACTGAATGCGCTAATAGCTTCAACATCCAAGCCTTCAAAGGGTTCATCAAGCAAAATAATAGTGGCATCGCTCAACCACGCCAGCATGATAATAACCTTGCGAGTTTCACCTGTTGAAAGTGAAAGAAATGCATTATCCAGCAAATGCTCAATTCTAAGAGCAGAGGCGAGTTCGTCGTAATAAGGGTGGTTTTGATAATCTTCATTAGCGCGAGCGAATAGCTCGCGAACCTGCGTTGGCTCAGCTATGACGTCTAAAATATCTGCACTGTCTTTTTGTTTCTCTTCTTCAATTATCGCTTGCTGTTTAAAAACCGATACCTCTGCAACAACCGAACTACATTCACGACTACCGCTCTCTGCCTTTCCGTTACCGGCAAGTGCGGAAACTAGGAGCGACTTTCCGCTACTGTTTCTACCTGCAATAAGAAAGTGTGAAGGTGCGTTTTCAGTACAGAGTGATAGCGAAAATGCAGGGGTAATGTATTGATTGGAAAGCTTTGTTTGAAATTCGGAAAGATACAGCATTAATGAGCGTGAATAAATATGAGGTAGAACTATTGTGAAGTTTTCTGTTTATGTGTCAATGGTGAATAAGACTTTCTGAAGCCTGAACCAGCTGGTAAGTTAGTCTTATAGAGTTAGCGCCACGTTTAATGGCCAGTTAAGGGATTAAATTGTGAGCAAGGTAGTTATTGCAACTGGGGCGAGTCTCGGTATTGGTGGCGCAGGCGATAGCCTGTTCGTTAGTTTGTTAATACGTTTTGTATTAAGTCTTCCGTGTTTACAATTGGGTCTTTTCCAAACCATATGGACCACAAAGCGTCGGCCAACGCTTTGCTCTTGGTCTCGACAACTAAGGTATTGTTAAAAAATACTCTAAGCTCTTCTGTAGAAAGTCGGGATAATGTCAATGTCGAATGCTTTTTCACTTCATCCTGAAAACCAGATGATAGCCTTGCAATATCTTTTTTAATTTTACTCAGGTCAGGGCCGACGTTATTTTGCTCAATGCCTTGAATCAGCGCTTCCTCTATTTGTTCTCGAGACACATCCCTTAAAAACTCCAATTCTATACGCTGCGGTGTGTTTGCGTTCAGAATAAAAGTGATTAGCGCATCTTTGGACGCTAAATTTACTTCAGGCTTCTCCATAAAGTGGCTTAATTTGTAGACGCTGAAGAAAAAGCGTTTTTTCACTGTTGTACCGCTCAGCATAAGCGCCTCGGGTATACCCATGGCAGTAGTTTCACCCACGTCGTTTTGGGGATATTTGGATTCAGTCTCCGCCAATACTGTCAAAGAAAAACAGGCCATCACTAAAAAATTAAGAACGCGGATTAAAATCACCTTCGACAAAGCTGTTCCTCTGATAAAACTATGGAAATAGGTATCTACTTATTTATATATCAGTGGCAATACTGATATCGTTAATTACAATTCACGACTATTTGCGATCAATTTTTATATTTCCTCAGTAAGAAGAGAGATGACAAAAAATAGAGGCTCACTTGAAGTTTACACGCTTTCTTCTTTATGTTCCCTTCATTGTTACCTTGAGTAACCAAAGTCAGGCAGATTACCCGCAGGGCTGTGATGATCCCGAGTATCTAGACTATATTTCACAGCGTTTTGCATATCTCGAATCAAGAAATCGTCGATTGCTAAATGATACATGGCAAGACTACCAACTGAGTTTGTCGAACAACAGTAATCCATATCAGGTGCTTAATAACGTAAGCCGGCACATAAAATATAGCGCGCAATTTGAGCCTATTGATACAGTTGAATTGAAGATAGAAAGCGCATTTGAATATGCGAATAAAATGAGCACTGAACAACAAATCGCGGGCGACGTTTACGATGGCTTTAGTAGTGAAAATCACTACGTAGATATTGCAAGAGCATGGATGGCCTACCGAGAAGGCAATCTTGAGTTGGCATTTAACGCGCTTCAAGATTCGATAAAGGATATTGACTCTGCGCTGTTAAGCGCTTTCGGCCCAGACTTTGATTTAGTACGTCAACTTTATAACGATGGTCATGTTGAACCGGTGGTTGCATACATCAAAAAGACAGTATCGTTTTGGACTGGCAAGCGACCGGATGCTTTGCGTGGTGCGTGGCTACGTATGATTAACGCCGGATGTAAAATACAGTTCGACACTATTGATACAATAAAAGCGGAACAGTTAGGCATTAGTACGATTAACGTACAAAAAGCGCTTGGTCTTGATTAACCAGTGCTGCCTGTTTTAGCTAGAGGTGTATGAACGCTTTATTCAGCCCCTTAAAGTGCATTCAATGTGATTGCAAACTCAGCTTATGTTTATATAAACGATCTGCAGAGCATAATTTGAAAACGATTGAATGACAAAAACAGATCCATTCAGATACTGATTAGGGCTAAAGCACAGCCAAAGGGTAGGGCTGTTATATCAAAACGGCATTATATTCGGCAAAGGCGGCAACAAGTTACCGTCTTTTACTTTATGTACCCATCGAACCTAGACACACAGTACGGCCGTTCTTTTGTGGTTAACCTTTCGAAACCCATTAAAGCAAGCACAAAGGTCAAAAACGGACAACTGGCGCCTCACATATTCCGCCTTTAAATGCATAGTGCCATTGCTTGGTGTGAATATTGCAAGTCAGCGTTTAAAATGATTAAAAACAAAGCCAGTCTTCTAGGCTACACAACCCCTAACATCGGCTTTTTAATATTAGGCGGTAATAATTTGACGTTTTTTACGGACATGTCTGATGAATAGTATGAAAAATAACGACTCTCACGCTTTTTTGACAGAAGGCGGTAGTAGATTAGCAAAAGTGCTGTCATATGCCGCGCTTTGCGTGGGTTTGCTCGCGGGCTGTTCAACGTCTGAAGCGCAGAAAAGTCAGTTTTCACAAACCAATACCGGTGACGTATCGGCGCTAGGCAATGTGGAATACCATACTTATCTGTTAGCTAACGAGCTTTTCGCCGATGTGGGTCCAGCACGCCAGTCTCGCTATGCAGTAGTAGGTTTTGTCCCTGCCGATACCATGAAATACAGCGCCGAGCATCAACATCCGTTAATGTTGTTGGGTCATCAGCTTGAACAGGGAATGATTACTGAGGCCACGAAAAGAGGCTTTTCTACTCAAGAATTTAAGCTTTCGAACGATATAATTGTTAGTGACGAAAGCGACAGAGTATTAACGCGCGATATTGACCAGCTTTCTAATGTCGAACGCGTCGATTTTTATATTACCGGCACCATGGTTTATCAAGAATCAGGCGCGGTTGTTAATGCGCGAATTATTAACGCAAGAAATAAAAACATTGTCGCTGCGGCAACCCGCTTTTTCCCTGCCGAATTATTTTGGCGAGAAGAGCAAGTCACCACCAGAAACGGCAAGTTATACAGAACTGAAGGTACGAGGTAACCCCATGAAAAGACGAAATCAATACGCGGCGCTTTCGCTATGTGCTTCATTGCTCAGCGTGAGTGGGTGCTCTATGATGATGGGGGAAGAAGAGGTGGCCGAACAAGCGCCTCAGCGCCCGGCCATGAATGTAATCGATATTACTGCCGCTGACCGTGCTCCCGCTAAACCGGTTGAAAACACCGGTGACACGCAGTCTCAGGGTATGGACGCGTACGGTGCTATCGGCCAGCCACCGCTTTATTCAAGTGTGCAAGGCGCGTACAAAGGGCGTCCTTTGACCAAACACATTGGTGACTATGTAAAGAACATGGCGCAAGATTTGATTGCCAATATGGAATACGTCAATAATAAAACACCAATCGGTGTTACACACTTTGCATTACTAGACACTGACCTACAAAAAACGGATTTGCTGGGCCGTCAAATGGCTGAATCGTTCGTTCATGAATTGCATAAATTCCGCGTGCCCGTTATCGATTTTAAAGCTACCGAGTATATTCGCATCACCGATAACGGTGATTTTGTATTAAGCCGAGACTACTTAGAGTTAAGCAGCAGCCTTCCTATTGAATACGTTCTTACTGGGACCATGACCAAGCACCAAGGTGGTGTGTTAGTAAACGCGCGTATTTTAGGCATGGAGTCACGCGCTGTTGTGGCAACAGCACAAATGTTAGTGCCGTTTTATGTGGTTGACGCACTTATTCCAAGTGACGGTAGCCAGCAAAACGGTATGCGCGATGGCGTTAAGTTAAGTCGCGGCTAGGAGTTTCAATATGGTGTTCGTAAAGAAGCGTGTTCCAAGTAGCTGGGTGTTCCTTAGCATCGTGTTGAGCGCGTGTATGACAGGGTGCACCAGTACAGAGTCTATAGGCTCGTTTTGGTTAGGTGACGACGGTGAAATTACCCATCATGCCGAGCCAGTGCCTGTACCTAGCCGGTCAGGGTTAGTTTACACGCCAGACTCACGAGACAGGCAGTATCAGCAGCACGTTGAGGTAGAGCCAGGCTATAAAGATCCACTACACCATGGCTATTCACCAGCGCGAACGCACAAGCGTTTAAATGATTACGCGTCGCAGCTTGCGATGGCGTTAATGGACAACGCCACCCGTCTTACGCAACAAGATATGGTGGGTGTGGCAAGTTTTGTGAGGCTGAATCAGTCGTTGAGCGACAGTACCGTATTAGGTAATCAGCTTTCAGAGTACCTTATTGCCGAGCTTCAAGACTTTGGGTTAGCTGTTGTCGATTTTAAATTGGCAGGTGGCATCACCGTTACACCCGTTGGCGATTTCGTCCTCACGCGCGATGGTACTGCGCTAGCTAAACAGGTCGAAATGGACCATGTTGTAACTGGCACCATTATTGAAGACGACAGAGGCGTGAGGGTGAACGCGCGTATCGTGTCGCTGGAAAATAAGCAAGTTGTGGCAAGTGCCAACGTATACATTCCCGCTTTTATCGTGATGGATTTAAATAAGATGGCTAGCGTAAACTAGCCATTTATTTTCATTGTGCTTTGCCTTAGAAAGTGAATCCTTTTATGTTCGTTTGAACACCGCTAAATATCCGAACTTACATTCCTAGGCAATAAGAGAACGCTGGCGAAGCTACTTTACCCCTGACCTCTGATCACCTCGCGAGTCATAAAGCGGCTTGTGTTTACCGCATTAAGCAAATCATTACTTAAAGGCAATGGTTCTTTACATAAACTGCTCACCAACACCTCTGCCATTAATGGGGCTGTGGTCAATCCTCTCGAACCCAGGCAGGTTAGGGTGGAAACTACAGTGTTTGGCAGTATGGGTGCGCTGGTCAATGGCTTGCCCGCGCCCAGCATAGCGTAATGCGTTTTGAGCGAATCGAAGTTATGCAGCGCACCCACAACGGGCTGGTGATCAGGCGAACCTAAACGCGTTGCCGCTCTGGCTTTTCCATCGTGTTGTAGCGCTTGAACTATGTCGGTGTTTGACAGAGCCTGTTCATGTGTGGATAGGTTCGCCGTGGTCTCTTCACTGCGCACATCGGTACTTAAGTCGTTCTTCACGTAGGTTGACCCCAATGCATGTCGACCGTTGAGTGCTGGTGTCATATATCCCTTGTGGCACAATACGGTGTTAAGTTGTTCGATTGGCATTTGGGTAGGAATAGCTTCAACCTGACCCCGAACAGGGCGAAGCGACAGGCTGTCAAAATCGCGAGCGCTTACTGCACCTGCGCCGAGGGCAAGGATAAGGTGATCAGCGGTAACGATTTCTTCTTTTTCATTACTGCTGAGCGCCGTATTGTCGTTATTTATATCGCTATCAGAAGTTTCGCAAATCATCTCATCCTTGACACGTTTCTCAGGCTCACCAACGCTAAAACGAATCTGCGCTTGTTGTTTTTCTGTCCTGTTAACGGCCTCATCTATAGCTTTCTCGCAGGTGGAACCGCCGTGTGAAACGCCGCTTTCTGTATTATGTGGCTCTACTTCAATCGCTTTGTGAGAGACATAGGTATGGTTGGGTTTCAACGTGAGTTTGCCGCTTTGCATCGCTTCTTCGACCATTGCACTAACTAACTGTGGTGGTGAAAGCCATCCGCCCAAGCCTATGTATAGGCCAAAATAGGGAAGGGGCAGGTTAGCGATATCGCTTACTTCCTCGCTGTTCAAAGGTTTGATCAAAGCATCAGGCCATACGTCGGCGGCCGCAAGTTTATTTTGACGCTCTGCGACTTTGTCGTTAAAGCTTAATTGAATGACGCCACAAAAATCATGGGCAACGTCGGCGAGACCATTGGCTTTTGCATGTTTAATAGTGCGGTCGTAGGCTTGTCTCGCATACAAAAAGCTGTGCGCCTGAATACGACTGGCAATGCTTGCTTCGCTGTGAAGTTGCGGGTAGAAGCCCCCTTGCGGATTGCCAGACGCGCCACTTGCAAGGGTGTCTCCATCAAAATATAAAGTGGTACTAACCCCACGTTTTACTAAAGCTAGGCATGCGGTGGCCGCAGCAAGACCGGAGCCCACCACTGCTACATTGCTTGTTTCATCAATAGAGCGGCCGGTGTATCGATAATAGGGGCCACTCGGCAGGCGTAGTTTATGCTGTACATTCTCGTTGTTTTGGTCGAAAACGCCGGTTAGCATGTCACGCTTACGGCCAAAACCATTACGTTTTTTTATAGTAAAACCCACGCCGGCAAGCCCGCGTTTTACAATGCCCGCAGCGGTAAATGTGCCAAAGGTTGTGCCAGTTTTTGACAAACGAGCCATTTGGCTAAACAGAGCATCGGTCCACATGTCAGGGTTTTTGCTAGGTGCAAAACCATCTAAAAACCAGGCGTCGACGAGTCCATTTACAGGGGAATGCCATTGAGGTAGAAGTTCGTGAACATCACCAATCCACAAGTCGAGTACGGTTGAATGGCTTTCAAAATGTAGGCGATGACAACCTTCGAGGCCCATAGGGTAAAGTGAAGAGAGGGCATCCGCCTCTTCTTTAAGTGCTGGAAACGCTTCTAGCGCACGCTGCATATCCTGCTGAGGCAGTGGAAACTTTTCCGTTGTAATAAAATACAGGCGTTTTAATGGATGGTTAGTGTTCGCTGCTCTAAATTCGTTAAAGGCACGCATGGCGACCAAAAAATTCAGCCCTGTTCCAAAACCAGTTTCGGCGATCACAAAAGTGGGGTTGTGCCACTGTTGCCAGCGCTCAACAAGGTCGTTGCCCGCGACAAAAACGTGTTGGGTTTCATCAATTCCGCTGTCGTTAGAAAAATAAACGTCGTCAAAATGGTCGGCGACAGGCGTACCGCTCTCATTAAAATGAACCTGTGCATGCTTAGATTTCACTGTTTATTTTTCTCCTTTTGTATGGGGTTGTGTTGGCAGTGTGAATTCAGGTTAGTTTTACCTTGCTCATCGGCCAATTCACTTGGTGGGTGACTGCGTAACTCGGTACTACCTTGACTATTCGGCGAACATGAGACCATCGCTGGTGTTGAAAAATGCGAAAGTATTTTATTGGTTACTTGCTGTGCGTCAATCATACCGCCAATGGTGATCCAAGAACCGTTAACGTTAATTAATCCGCGGTGATCCATAGTAGGCGCTTCCGCTTCTGTTTTTGAGATAACCCAGGTCTCTTTGGCGATATCGAAGGTCCAGATAGCGTCATCCGCAGTTGATGGCTCTCCGTCATAGCCAATGCCATTGTAGTTGTAAGGATTAGTCGAACCACCCACAAAATAGATTTTATTGGTGGCATCATCGCCAGCAGCGGCCATGCGATAGCGCGCACCACCTGTTGGATGTTGAAGGGTACGCCAATCAATTTTGAGAAAATTGTGCTTGTCAATTTCACCTTTAAAGCAGGCGGTTTGTGCTGCAAAGCTGCGGCGTTTATCACTGTGCGGTATGACTGATACGCCGTCACAAATTACTATAGTGTTATTAACGATGCCGCCAGCTTGACCGAATACCGGATTACCTAAAAATGGGCTCGCTTGTTGCCATTGGTCGTTTTGCGTATCGTAAACCTGCACAAGATTTACGTTGCCATCGTTGTGCCAGCCTGAAACCAAATACACGTAGCGGTCTTGGTAAACCAGTGCAGACGCATCATCAACAGGTACCGGCATGGTGGCCAATCGCTCATATTTCCCCGTAACAGGTGAGTATCTGTAAACATCTGGCGTACTAACTTCGTTATGGTTTTCATCAACCGTGTAGCCGCCAAATATATAAACGGCATCGTTAACGCCTACCGCCACTGATGCTAAACGGCCTTTCAACTTTAGGCTTGACGGAACAGGGGGCAAGGTATTCCACTGAAGCGAACTCATGCGCTTACTAGAATTTTCTTTGTCAATTGCAAGCTGCAAAGCACGGTTATGCACGTCTTTATAGGTTTTACCTTTGCCCAGTCCCATAAAACTGAAAATATATTGTGTGTCGTCTATGGTGACAGAAGCTACGGCGTTGTTTGAAACTGGTTCTGGTAGCGCTGGAAGGCGAATAGGCGCAGCTATTGCTGAGACAATCGTTACAGAAGCGATGACAAAGGCCGTCATTATGAAAGAAAATTGGTGCACCGCACTTAGGAAAATGCACAGAGCAATGGTTCTTGGCTTTTTTAATAACACAGCAATCTTCAGTTTCTATTTAAATGTCGAACGTTAGGTCGCGTATTCTACCTGTCACCTTTTCGTTTTTCCGCAAAAGTTTGTCCCCACATATCACTCTTATCTTCTTATTGCTTCTACAAATGACAATCTATCAATAAAAACAATATGTTTATTTAATTGCTGTTGTAAATAATTTGTTAAATTTGGTGGTGTGTGTATTGAAAATAGTTCAGGGAGAAGGTATGTCCGGCGTGTTTCACCAATGTGGTCAAAGCATTTGCAAGCGTACAAGAGATGAAATGGATGATCGTGCACGTATCATCGCATATGCACTTGTTGAGCAAAGTGTGAAAGAAAACGATGTGGTCGCTATTTTTATGCGAAACCACATTGATATATTCGAAGTTGTAGAGGCATGCCGATATGTGGGAGCGCGTTACGTTTTGCTTAATTGGCACAGCCCCGTAGCGGAACTTTCGCCTATTCTAGAAGACAGTGGCGCTAAGGTACTGTTCGCTCATCGCGACTTATTAAAAGGCGACAGCGAATGGGAAACGTTGTCACAAATTCAATCGCTGTCTGTGATATACACAATTAATACGCCTGCAAGCATTCTAGAGCGCTATCACCTTTTAGATAACGCTGAATCTGCTTCGGAACCGCCAATTGGGCAGCAGTATCAGAGTCTCGATCGATTATTGGCAAGCCAAAACGCAAAGCGTCACAACGACTCGCCTAAACGATTTAAGGGCATGTTTCCCTACACGTCAGGCAGCACTGGAAAGCCCAAGGGCATCAAGCGGGTTGAAGATCTAAACCGTCCGGATCCTTACTTAACGTACAAGGGCCTGTCTGATGTGTTAATGCAGTTATCAGAGGGCGATCGCTTTTTCGTTTCGGCACCGCTATATCACAGCGCACCTCATGCGCTTACGCTTTGCTGTTTGGTGGCAGGTAATATTGACGTATTCATTGAGCCTCAATTTGACCCCGAACGCTTTTTAAAAGATATAGAGCGGTTTAAGTTAACGCACGCTTATATCGTTCCCACTATGATGGTGAGGCTACTTAAATTGCCTGAGTCGATAAAAAATAAATACGACATATCAAGCTTACGTTTTGCCTTATCAACCGGGTCAGCACTGCCAAGCGATGTTAAAGAAGCCATGATCAAATGGTTTGGTCCAATTTTTTATGAGTCGTATGGTGCGAGTGAATTGGGTTTTATGACCTTAATTTCATCTCAAGAGGCACTAAAAAAACCTAACTCTGTGGGTAAGCCTATTTCCGGTGGAGAAATTAAAATACTGGATGACAATAAAGAGGAGTGTGAAGAGGGGAATGTAGGCGTTATATATGCGCGTCTTTCCATGTTCGCGCCATTCAAATATACCAATTCAGCGGGTACGCCCAATGACTTGCATGTTGGAGAGTTCACTACCTTGGGCGATATGGGTTATGTGGACGCAGATGGCTACGTGTATATTTGTGATAGGAAAAAAGACATGATTATCTCAGGTGGCGCCAACATATTTCCCACTGAAATAGAAAGCGTCATTATAGAAATGCCTGAGGTAATAGATTGTGCAGTATTTGGCGTGCCAGATGCAGAATATGGCGAAAAAGTTGTGGTGGCTGTCCAGTGCTCACCCGATAATACGCTTTCGCTTGGCAGTCTGCACGAATATTTAGATGGCAAGCTAGCGCGATTCAAGTGGCCTAAAATTCTGCAAATACACGATGCTTTACCCAGGGAAGATACGGGCAAAATCTTTAAAAACAAACTCAGAGCTCAGTTTATCGAGTAGCTTCAACCTTCAAGCTTATTTGAAGGTTTTGTGAAGGTGTAAATTAACGCTGGTCATTACCCAGTGCATTCGTGCTACATTGGCGTTATTAAAAAGACGGAGACGGTAAAACGAATGAGAATAAGCGTGGCGCAAATTCCTGTTTTTACACGAAATGTTTAGAACGAAAAAAGGTGCTAGCGTGCCTATATTCGACGAACGTGAGCGTGACAATTGGCAAAGCAGACCACTTTACCATTCAAAATCGTTACCATAAGCCGCAACAACGCAAAGGGTAAACTATGAGAAGAGCAGTTATCACCGGTCTTGGTATCGTTTCAAGTATCGGCGTAAATAAAGAAGACGTACTTGCCTCACTTCGAGCGGGTAAGTCTGGAATTACATTTTCAGAACAGTTCGCCGAAATGGGCCTTCGCAGCCAAGTTTGGGGCAACATCGACATCGATTTGAAAGACCATATTGACCGTAAAGCTATGCGCTTTATGGGCGATGCGGCAGGTTACGCATACGTGGCAATGCAGCAAGCCATTGCAGACTCTGGCTTAGAAGAAAGCGATATTTCAAACGAGCGCACAGGTATTATTGCTGGCTCAGGTGGCGCGTCTTCTGAAAACCAAGTACTTTCTGCTGATATTCTTCGCGAAAAAGGCGTTAAGCGTGTTGGCCCGTACATGGTACCTCGCTGTATGGCGTCCACGGTATCGGCCTGTCTTGCAACGCCTTTTAAAATTCGCGGCGTGAACTATTCAATTGCCTCTGCATGCGCCACCAGTGCTCATTGTATTGGTAACGCGCTAGAGCTTATTCAGCTTGGTAAGCAAGACGTAGTATTCGCCGGTGGTGGTGAAGAACTACATTGGGCACTATCAAGCCAATTCGACGCTATGGGCGCTCTAAGTTCTAAATATAATGACAATCCTGCCGTGGCATCACGTACTTATGACGCAGCACGTGACGGCTTTGTGAGTTCTGGCGGCGGCGGTATGGTTGTTGTTGAAGAACTTGAGCACGCGTTAGCACGCGGCGCAAAAATCTACGGCGAAGTAGTCGGTTACGGGGCTACATCAGACGGTTTCGACATGGTTGCACCGTCGGGTGAAGGTGCAATTCGCTGTATGAAGATGGCAATGCAAAATATCGATGCGCCTATCGATTACTTGAATACCCACGGTACATCAACGCCAGTAGGTGACGTGAAAGAGCTTGCCGCTATTCAAGAAGTGTTTGGTCAAGCGGGCGTGCCTATAAGTGCAACGAAGTCTCTGACTGGTCACGCTCTGGGTGCAGCGGGTGTAAACGAAGCTATTTATAGCTTGTTGATGATGGAAAATAACTTTATTGCGCCATCAATAAACATTGACACGCTGGACGACGCTGCACAAGGCTTAGACATTGTTACTCAAGCACGTGAAGCAACGTTAAACACTATCATGTCTAACAGCTTTGGCTTCGGCGGCACTAACGCAACGCTTGTTATGCAGCGCTACAACGGTTAGACCAAACCGTTAGAGTCAGTAAGTTTTTTAGCTTCATTTAAGAGTGTTAAAAATAGAAAACGAAAGGGCGTAAACCTGAACACCGTGAGTGTTTGTGTTTACGCCCTTTTTGTGTCGTTTTCCATCGACAAAGAATTTCTTTTGAGAAGATACTATCGAGAAAAAGCGATTGATTTTACGTTTTATACCAATCCGCATAGAGCATTGCCCACTCAGAAGGCGTTGGCAAGTTTCCTAGCAAAGCGTGGGAATGCAGGAATGGCTGTTCCCTTTCAAATTCCCAGAATGAAGCTTGCCAGACCTTCCCGTAGGGCGAGTTTAAAATGTCCGTACTCTTTGTTGTGTCACCTTGATGTAGAACCATTATACCTGCGGTAACACGCCGCGATTACGAACATTTTAAGTCTCGCTGAGTGGGTAATTATCTATGCGGACTGGTATTAAAATTCAAGAGTGGTCTGCACTTAAGTTCACCACTCTATCGCATCTTCTTCTCGGGCCTTGAACTACGAAGCCTGTACGCTGCACATTCAAGCATCATGCGTTTAAGCAGAAAATTAAAAATAAAGATTTTCGCTACAGCTCAATGCGCACATCTCGCTTAGCGCGTGTTTTTGGTTCAGTTGAACAGACATGCAAACTAGCTTTCTTTAATACTAAGCAGTTGCTCGATTTATAGCCTGATTATTGGATAGATGTGTTCGTAGCCACAAAAGCAATTCCTCTTCTGATTTATCAATTCTAATTGGCATCTTCAGAGAGGGCGGACGGTGCGGACTACCAGCGCGAACAAAAATACTGTTTTCTTGAATGGCTGCAGCCACACAACCTGCATTTTGAAACCTTACGTAGCCATTCATCATTTCTTCAATCGCGTTATGAACGATGCCTGCAGTGCTGTCTGGTTTTTGGTAGAGCACCCACATGTCGAGGTCTTTCGCTAACTTTAAGATATCATTTGTAATCGCTTTCACACCGGCAAGATTAAAGCCTTCTGAATAAAAACAAACAATCAGATTATCTCGTTTTTCTAGCGAGTAAGTGCCATGTACGGGTTCAATATTCATCTTAGAAAGTCCTACTACTTTGACGATAGGTGACAAACAAATAACTGCTCAAATAAACACGTTTGCATCTTTAGTATAATTGTAGGAGGTTTTTTTAGTTATGAAAAAAATTTATATCTGCTACTAGGCGAATGACGTTTAAAACATAGTTTTTTTGTACTAAACCATTCTGATTCAATGAAATCCTAATCTCAGTTCTGAGCGATTGCATATTATCGGTTTTGTTGTTTTTTTGGAGGAGATATCCTCTATATCATGCGAAAGGAAATTCTCGAATCTGTTATAGGTATCTCGCTAACGTTTGAATTGCTTCAATAACAATTTCAGCTCGCATTATTGCGAATAGTTTGATGACGTTCCCGTTTAAAAGCTTCATAGGTTTTCTAGTAAGGGGATACCGGATATGCGATTGGCTTTGGAATGACCCAAAAGTATTAAAACAAATACCCTGTTATTCCACTGCATGTTTTTCGAGCAGCATATTTGTTATCTACTAAAGCTCGAACAGACAAACAAATTAACCGAAGGAATTTAACCATGTTGAAAATCGTTAAAACTTCTCTAGTAATTGCAGCATCTACTTTAGCTTTCTCTAACGCAGCGCAAGCTAACGACATTAACGAAGCATTAGCTAATATCTGTACTATCGTACAAGCAGACGACAAAGGTGAACTGCGTAAAAAAATGCGTAGCGTACAGTCGGACTATAAATTGAAACTTCGCGATTATTATTCTGGCATTTCATGTGGTGGCCAAAGCCTTATCAGAACTGCGATTTCTAACAATGCAGTTGAAGTAGGAACACTTCTGGTTAAGCAAATGCCGAGCAAAGATTTGGAAGCGCCTGAGGCTGACGGCAAAACATTGTCAGCGTGGATAGCTGAGCAAGGACTACAGTCTTCGCCAATTTCAGCAGAGCTAAACGAGCGCATCTAAAAACGCATTCACATAACCATGTGAACTTATTCAACATGGTGGCAGCGAAAGCTGCACTGAAGGCCCCTCATAGGGGCCTTTTTCTTTATATCTCAGAATGAAATCAGCTTTAACACATATCGTTATTTCCCATAGACAAAGGCTTTGTTAGCCGCAATCATCCATAGTGTTGTTGCATCTAATATAAGGATATCACCCATGGCCACCCATTCTATTGTAAAACATGCCGACGAAGGCACTTGGCTCAACGTGCTCGGCATGCAGCTTAAGTTTTTATGTACCAGTGAAGATACGAAAGGCCGATATTCGAGTATGCTCAATACGGTGCCGAAAGGCCTAGGCGCACCGCCTCATCAGCATCCTTGGGATGAATCCTTTTATGTTTTAAAAGGTCAGGTTGAGTTTCTCGTGGGTAACCAAAAGCATGTGCTAAACGTTGGTGATTATGTGTTGGCACCGGCAAATACCACCCATGCTTTTGTAGGTTTGTCGGATGAAGAAGGCTTGATGATTGCTTTTGAATCACCAGGCCACTCACATCGTTTTTTTGAAGAGATTAATGATACTGTCACGAACTTGCCCGAAGACTTAGAAAAAATGCCAGGCATTGGCCAGCGCCATAACGTCACCTTTGTACAGCCAGGAGAGCACGCATGAAAATAATAATTTCTTAATGGTGCACACTAACATTGTCACTAATACGTCTTCGGACCATACCCAAACGGGCTTTCGCAAAATTCTGGTCTTAATTAAAGGCTTTCGGCTAACGTTTGAATTGCTTCAATTACAACTTCAGGCTGCATTTTGTGAATAGAATGATGACGTTCCCTTGAAAAAATTATTGTGCTATTGGTAGAGCGAGCGGCAATGTTCTCCTGCAAGTTCGCCCATATCAAATCTTTAGTTTTCGTACTATTGATTTCAGACGATGCTTTATTGCGCGCAATAACCACCAAGGGCATGTCGCCAAAGTGAGGCGCTAACTCGCTTAATTCACTAAGACTCTTTGGAAAGTATTTGGCTTCGTCTAAGCTGGTATATTGATGTTGGGTCGTACTTTTTTTAGCTTTTTCTTCTGGATTAGTGTTGGAAAGATATAGCCTGGGGATCCCGAAAGGGGCAGCCCACATTCCAAATCTAAAAAGGTATTTCTGAAGAAAATTCGTTTGAGGCATTTTGTTTATCTGATCTTCATGGGCAGAGTCTACCAACACCAAAGCGGCTATATGTTCGGGATAGGTGAGAGCATAGCGTTGCATATTTACCCCGCCAAATGAATGGCCTACGAGGATAATTGGTCCAGTTAGAGCTTTCTCTTTTAGCACCGAGTGAAGTTCAGCGACAATGACTTTACTGTCTCTTTCACGTGGGCTTTGTTCACTCCATCCAAGGCCAGCTCTATCATAGGTAATGACCCGAGAAAACTGTGAGACTTCCTCTGCTACTTTGTTCCAGACGGACAAGTCATCGCCCATACCCGAGTCAAATATTACGGTTACCTTTCCTGCGCCAGTGTCCTCAACATACAGACTGTAGCCACCAACATCTATCATTTCTCCAGGCTTTTCAAAGGAGGCTGAATCTACATAACTTGAATATGATTGATACACAAAGCCGACCAATAAAAGTATAACAATGCTGGCAGATAAAATTTTCAATGCGAACTTCCTTTTCTTCACGTTTCCACGGCTTTTTTAAGTTTAAAAAGCGTTCAGGTAATTTAACTAACTATTGCGGTCAAATAAACTGGTAACGACTAAACAGAGTATCGGGCTCGGGAATAGTGATTTTCCCGTAATGTCGTTTCAGCAAACCTTCTTGTTGGAGTTCGCCTAAAAGTTGGTTAACAGTCTGTCTACTGCTGTTTATCATCTGCGCCAACGACTCTTGCGAAAGCGAGAGTGTAATCGCATTGTGTTTCGGTAAATGCTGTCCGTAGCTGGTGGTAAGCATTAAAAGCCGTTTTACCAGTTGATGCTTAAGACTAAGGCCTGCGCTAGAGTCAATAAACTGGAATGCACTTCGCACCCGTGTGCACAACAGGCGCGTAAAATGCGGGTAAAGTTCAGGGTACTGTTCCAGAAGTGCTTTAAACGCATTTTTTTGAATTATGGCGACGGTGCAGTTTGTCTCGCAGAAATTGTCGTGAGTTCGAGGAAGGTCGTCGAACATGGATATCTCACCAAACCAGGTTCCAGGCCCAAGTAACGCAAACAGCATTTCGCGCCCATCTATACCTACCGTGACAACCCTCAAACGGCCCTCGCACACACCATAAAAGCCTACACCTTCTTCACCTTTGGCATGCAGTTGCTGGCCTGCTTTTAGATGTTTCAGGCGCATCTTTTCAAACATGGCGTCCTGTAAATAAGAGGGGAGTGCGCTAAACCACGTAGAGCTCGCCAGAATCGGTTTAAACTTTTCCATTTAACAATTTTCTTACAATGTCGCATAGCCGACAGTGTATAGTAATTCCTACGTTTAATGTAAGCGGTAAGAACAGGTAATTTAAATCATTTTTTACATTAAAAGAGTAGAGCTATGACAGATTCAGTAAAGTCGAAGGTAAGCAGTGAAGAATGGCAAACGCGCGTTGATCTAGCAGCATGCTACCGGGCTGTTGCTATGTATGGCTGGGACGATCTCATTTTTACCCATATTTCGGCGCGTGTTCCTGGGCCTGAGCATCATTTCTTGATTAATCCTTACGGTTTAATGTTTGATGAAGTTACTGCGTCAAATTTGGTTAAAGTTGACCTCAACGGTAACAAGGTAATGGAAAGTGAATTCGACATTAACCCAGCAGGTTTTACTATTCATAGCGCCGTTCACGAGGCACGAGACGATGCAAAGTGCGTGTTGCATTTGCACACAGCAGAAGGTGTGGCGGTATCTATTTTAGAAGAAGGGTTGCAGCCTTACTCTCAGCAATCGCTTTTCCCGCTGGCGTCGCTTTCCTATCATGCCTACGAAGGCGTGGCGTTAAATCCAGAAGAGAAAGTACGTTTGGTTCGCGACCTTGGCGATACCCAATTTATGATTTTGCGCAATCACGGGCTTTTAACCTGTGCAGACAATATTCCCGATGCGTTTTTGTTTATGTTTATCATGCAGCGCGCCTGTGAAATTCAGTTAAAAGCGCAGGCTACAGGTAAACCGCTTATTCCCATTCACTCTGCAATTTTAGAGGGCATTCGTACGCAGGCCGATCAAGTCACAAAACAGGCCGGCGGGTCACTCGCGTGGCCGGGTATTAAACGTCGTGTTGAGCGTCGCTTCCCTGGATACGACAAGTAACGGTTTGAAGTTGGACGTTATCCAACACGATGTTTGCAAGGGGAGAGGTGGCAAAAAAAACGAGTTTAAGCGCGTTGGTCTCATAAGCTGCCGTTTTAAACATTGTATTTTCGTTGAATCTCAATTGTTGCCACCCAACGTGTATCAAAATACCGTAAATTAAAGCGGCTTACTGACAAGATAAATCGAGGGCGCTGGGTTACTAAAAGCCTAAGTTAAGGTACACTTAGCGCCATGAAAATACTTCTTGAAGACACCATTCCGTTTGGCACCGATTACCTTGAGAGCGTAGGTGAGGTTGAAACCTATGCTTGGCAGTCTTTGGTGCCCGAAATGCTGCGCGATGTCGATCTTCTTGCGCTGCGTTCGACGACTAAAGTAACGCCTGAGCTGTTATCTTATGCGAATAAGCTTAAGTTTGTTACCACGGCAACGGCGGGAACCAATCATCTAGACAAAACGCATTTAGACAGCGTGGGCATTGCGCATAGCAGTGCAGCAGGCTGTAATGCCGTGGCGGTCGCCGAATACGTATTAAGTGTTTTGCTGCACGCACAAAAAGCCCAAAAACTCGATTTATACAATGCATCAGTGGGAATAGTGGGCGCTGGTAATGTAGGAACTGCACTATCAAAAATTCTAACAGCCATTGGCGTGAAACACTGTCTGTATGACCCACCGCTACAGCAAGCGTTAGCAAATTCAGGTAAGAACGAGCATAACGGTCAGTCGTTCGTAGATTTAGCACGAATAGCAAAGTGCGACGTTATCTCGCTGCACGTGCCTTTTACTAAAGGCGGCGATTACCCCACGTATCAGATGATAGACAAGGCGTTTCTGGATGAATTAACGTCAAGCCAGCTGCTTATCAATGCATGTCGGGGCGAGGTTATCGATGAAGCTGCGTTGCTTGGCGTGCTTCAGCGTGAAAAGGCGCCAACGGTAGTACTGGATGTATTTGATAACGAACCAGAAATAAACACAGCGCTCTTCGACTATGTTTGGTTCGTTACACCACACATTGCGGGTCACACTGTTGAAGGTAAAGTGCGCGGCACACAAATGATTTACGAGCAAATTTGTGAGGTAGCAGGCGTAATTCCAGACAAAGCGCTTAGCGACTTTTTAGATAAAACTAACCCGATAAATGCCGGGTTAACATCGCCAGAGGCATCGCGATTGTCAGTTGATGATCTCATTGCTGTATTCCACAAGGTTTATGACATTGCCGTTGACGATGAAATAACGCGAAACGCATTTGCGTTAACGTCAGGCCATAATGAAACGCCCGACACAGACATTGCGAATACGTTTTCTACATTGCGCAAGCAATACAGAGTGCGTCGCGAGTGCAGCGCCTATGCGTTACACTTGCCAAAGAACACCAGTAAGCAAATTCAAGACACATTCACCAAACTGGGCTTTCACGTTAGTTTGGTTTAGTTATTTTTACTTTAGGAGCAAAAAGCATTATGTCGCAAGCGTTTGACGTAGCGGTACTTGGCGCCACAGGTCTAGTGGGCCAAACCATGATTGAACTATTAGAAGAGCGAGACTTTCCGGTAAACCGTTTGTATCCTCTTGCCAGTAAACGTTCAGCAGGTAGTACCGTGTCGTTTAAAGGCGAAGACATTGAAGTACTCGATGCTGATGATTTCGACTGGTCATTAGTGCAATTCGGTTTTTTCTCAGCGGGTGGCAATATTTCTGCAAAATTTGCCCCGCTAGCCGCAGAGGAAGGCTGTATCGTAATCGACAATACTTCAGAGTTTCGTTACGAGCCAGATATTCCACTCGTGGTGCCAGAAGTTAACGCCCATGCACTGGCAGAATTTCGCAATAGAAACATTATCGCCAACCCAAATTGCTCAACCATTCAAATGTTGGTTGCACTTAAACCCATCCAAGACGCTGTTGGTATAGACCGTATTAACGTGTGCACATACCAGTCAGTTTCTGGTGCAGGTAAAGAAGCGATGGAAGAACTGGCTAAACAAACCGCAGGTTTGCTAAACGCACGTGAAGTAAAGCCTGAATCGTTTAGTCGTCAAATTGCCTTTAACGTTATTCCTCAAATTGATGTTTTCCAAGACAACGATTACACCAAAGAAGAAATGAAAATGCTGTGGGAAACACAGAAAATCATGGGTGACGAAAGTATTTTGGTAAACGCTACTGCGGTGCGCGTGCCGGTGTTCTATGGTCATGCTGAAGCTATTCACCTAGAAACACGTTCGCCTATAGATGCGCAGCATGTTAAAGAACTTTTAGCCGATGCCCCGGGCGTAACAGTGTACGACGGTAATGAGCAGTTTCCTACGCAGGTTAGCAGTGCGAGCGGCAACGACATTGTGCATGTAGGGCGGATTAGAAATGACATTACTCATCCGTGTGGTTTAAACCTATGGGTGGTGTCTGACAACATTCGTAAAGGTGCAGCGACAAACAGCATTCAAATTGCTGAGACACTCATTCGCGATTACTTGTAAGTGTTTTAAAGAAGTCCAGCCTCTAATTAATCGGATAAGCACAGGAAAAGGTAAACATTTTTCTGTGCTTGCCGATACGCAATGAGAGGGCAATGGCAAATGCCGCGAGAGTGGAGGCGCTATTGCAATGAACATGACGTATCAAGTGATACAAGGTGGCAGTACTCACGGGATAAAGCGACAGTACTTGGAATTGCCAAATGACGGCTTTTAACGAAAATTTGAGCATAAGAGCGCTTCAATACTACTGTCTAACTAGATCACCCTCAATAACTGGTTTATAGTTTGTGAAGTTAGGAATAGAACATCGTTAAAAACAATACTCAGTCAGACACTTAGGCGAAGGGTAAGAACTCTATAAGGCGCAAAAAAAGCTTACTGCTAAGTTCACTAAGACTGTAAAACGCTAACTTGATTATTAATGGTTTCAAGGTGGCTTAAGAATAAAAATAAAAGCCAATATTTCTTCCGTACTGATTGGCTAGAAAATCCGCCCATAAGTCTCGGGTGGTAAAGACGCTTGAGGGCATATAGGACTGCTATGAAATTGCATTTAACGGGCTTACTTATACTCACACTTTGTTTGTCTGGCCCTATAATCACTGTTGATGCACAAGAACGCGCTACGTTCTTAAAAGGTCCCAAAGACGCAACTGACCAGTTTTCGGGCCTAGAGTATGGTCCCATCGACGCCAACGATACCCTTTGGCGCATTGCTGAGCGCTATCGTCAAAACAATAACCTGAGCGTATATCAGGTTATGAGTGCCATCTACGAGTTAAACCCCAACGCTTTTGAAAACGGAAACCTAAATCTGTTAGTTGATGGAGCGATGTTGAAGCTTCCGTCAGAACGTTATATCGCCAGAATTGACAAACAGAAAGCGCAGATGCGCGCTGAGCAAGATGAAAGAGCATTTGCTGAAATGCTCAATAAACCTGGCAGTAGCGTAAGAAACATAAAGCCGGCATCGCCTCTGGTAAATCAACAAGATCTAACCCAAACCCAAACTGATATTGAACAGAAGATAACGCGTTTAGATCAGGAGCAAACTCGCCAATTTGATGAGTTGCGTATGCAGTTCGCCGCCTCACTTGAAAATGTTGAAGCCATCCTCAATGAAAACAGGCGTTTATATGAGCGTGTTGAGGCCGTCAACGGTGAGCTAGAAACCTTACGTGGGCAGGTTGAAGGCGATGTTAAGAGCCAACTTGATATGCAAGTGGCACTTCAGCAAGAATTGCTCGACATGATCAAGGCTGAACAAGCCCAGCGCGAAGCTGAAAAACAAACATCATTCTTGAGCATGTTGACAAATCCACTGAGCCTTATAATCGGGTCTGCGTTCTTGTCGCTGTTACTGGTTGGTGGCCTAATTATGTGGCTGCTAAAGCGCAATGCTAAGCCTCAAGAGGCGCCTTCATCAGGACCCACAATAACGGCAAACGACGATGATATACCTGTACCAGATACGGATATTGGCGATCTTTCCAGTGCACTAGCCCCAGACTTAGACGATAAGTCAGAATTGTCTGACGATGACTTATTTAACGATGATGATCTTTTAGATGATGTTCTCACTTCCGACTTGGAAGAGAGTCTGGATGATGAGCTAGAGGCATTTGCTGACCTAGAAGACGATATGTTGGTCCCCGATGATGATGATTTGTTTGAGGCTGGTGACGACGAGCTTGATCAAAGCGAACTCGACAGTTTATTCGATGACGATGATTTATCAGACAAGGTATTAAACGAAAACGACGCAGAGGACCTGGAAGGTTTTGATTTATCGGGTGATGACGACGTTTTTGACGAGAGCAATGAAGACGATAACGAACAGACCCCAGATTCACCAAGCAGTGAAGAAACTGAAGAAGCAAGTGTCGAGGACGATTTCGATATCGATGATTTACTTGACGATGTGCAAAGTCAGGGCTCTGAAGAACAGAATGAAAGTGATGAAGAAGAAGCCGGCGATGTAGATCCCGATGACATCTTGAATGAATTTAGTAGCGCATCTGAGTCTGAAAATGTTGACGAAGATGATATCGATGCACTGCTTGCAAGCTCTGTTGAAGATATCAATGATGATAATGATATCGAACGAAACGAAATTGCAGCTTCGCTTCCTAGCATAGAAGATGAAGACGAAAAGCCTGAAATAAGCATAGATGTTCTGCTGGAAGAGCATGGCGTTGATGCTGGTCTTACCGATGAGTTGGACAAAAATAATGAACTCATCAATGAAGAGATGTTGAGCAAACTCGACGACGAGATAAACCAACAAAACAAAGAAATAAACAAAATAACCGACGACCTGCTTAATGAGATTGAGCAAATAGAAATGATGGGTGGGCTCGGCGAAGAGGACGATGACGAATTTGAAGATGAAATAACCACATCTGTACCTTCACCTCAATCAATACAAAGCCTTGATGCTATTACGGACGATTTAGATGATTTGCTAGAGGAAGAAATTGAAATCGATTCTGATTTTAGCGATCCGCTTTCTGATGACCTTATAGCTGAGCTTCAAGCTGAAGAAGAAAATGATATTGACGACGCTTCTGCGAGCGAAGAGATTTTACCTGCGAATGATAATGAAGATTTCGATGATCCATTCACTGATGAACTGCTTGCCGAACTTGAAGCCGAATTAGAGGACGAACTCGCAGTCAGCCCAGAGTCTCATACTGACGACGAACACATTGAAGGTATTGAAAGCGGCGAAAATGATGAAGACTTTAGTGACCCGTTAACCGACGAATTACTTGCAGAGTTAGAAGCCGAAGAGTCGAAAAGTAGTAGCGAAGTCGATCAGCTTACTGACGAGCTGCTCTCGGAGCTTGAGGCGGAAGTAGAGTCGGGTGATGATGTTTTACTTGAGCAAGATTTGGAAGAGCAGCCAGAGGTTGAACGAGAATCTGAAGCAGAGCCAGAGTTAGAATTAAGCGCTGATGACGAGCCAGAGCTAGAATTAAGCGCTGATGACGAGCCAGAGGCAGAACTCAGCGCTGATGACGAGCCAGAGTTAGAACTCAACGCCGATGACGAGCCAGAGGCAGAACTCAGCGTTGATGATGAGCCGGAGTCAGAATTCAGCGCTGTTGATGAGCCGGAGTCAGAATTAAGCGCTGATGATGAGCCAGAGTCAGAACTTAGCGCTGATGATGAGCCGGAGTCAGAACTCAGTGCCGATGATGAGCCAGAGTTAGAACTCAGCACTGATGACGAGCCGGAGTTAGAACTTAGCGCCGATGATGAGCCAGAGTTAGAATTAAGCGCCGATGACGAGCCAGAGTCAGAATTAAGCGCTGATGACGAGCCAGAGTTAGAACTTAGCGCTGATGACGATCCAGAGTCAGAACTCAACGCCGATGATGAGCCAGAGTCAGAACTTAGCGCTGATGACGAGCCAGAGTCAGAACTCAGCGCTGATGATGAGCCGGAGTTAGAACTCAGCGCCGTTGATGAGCCGGAGTCAGAATTAAGCGCTGATGATGAGCCAGAGTCAGAATTCAGTGCTGATGATGCGTTTGAGAATGATGCTAGCGTAGAGACGGAAGCCGACCCTCTAGCATCTGAGGACCCATTAGATGACGCTATAGAAGCGTTTGAAAAACAGATGATGGATGACATTCCATCGTTCAGTCAAATGGGCGTAGAAGAAACGCCTCAAAAAGACGATACGCTAAAAGACCGTGAAGATTCGGCAGTTGACGACAATCTTAGAGAGCCAGAACAGACGCCATCTGACGAAGAGTCGGGCAGTGATGATGAATATGACGATAGTCTGCTTAATGAAGCTTTCGACGAAATTGAAAGTTTTGAACTAGAACAAGAAGTTGATGGCGTCATTGAAGGTGAAGATAAGGGGTTGCATGAAACGTCTACGAGTGATGATGCTTCGCCGAAGGAAAATAGCCCTAATGATAGCGATAATCAAGACTTCGATGAATTAGACGACGTCCCCGGTCTTGATGATTGGTTGTCTGCTTCCAATGATGACGACAGTGTTGATGACAACGAAATTCTTGATGATTTAGACAGTGCAGAGTTTGATGAGTTACTGCAAAGCCTAGAGTCTGATGATGTGGTGGATTCTAGCGAACTTCCAAGTGATGATGAAGAACAACCGGATTCATTAGAAGGCGATAAAAACGAAACAAATACTGACAGCGACGACGTTGAAGGAATCGTTGAACTAGGGCAAGACGACGAAGAAGCGTCATTCGAACTTGAGCAGGATGACGACGCAGAAGCGTCATTCGAACTAGAGCAAGATGACGACGAAGAAGCGTCATTCGAACTTGAGCAGGATGACGACGCAGAAGCGTCATTCGAGCTTGAGCAGGACGACGACGCGGAAGAATCATTTGAACTTGAGCAGGACGACGATGCAGAAGAGTCATTTGAGCTAGAGCAGGACGACGATGCAGAAGAGTCATTTGAGCTAGAGCAAGACGATGACGAAGAAGATAGTGATCTCGATGAACTTGAGATTCCAGATGACTTAGATATCGCCACGCCGTCCGAGATTGAAGACAGTGAGCCAGTATCAGTAGAAGACAAAACGGAAAGTGAAGAAGACGAGCTTAAGTTAGATAATCCAGATTTAGATCTCGCTGCCTTGTTAAGCGATATTGAGTCAGACAGTGAAGGAGAGGCTGGCGCTGCATCAGACGATTTTCTTGATGTAGAATCACTATTAAACGACGGCGACGATACCAATGCCATTGACCCTGACAGTCAGGCCCTTGATTTAGATGTGAGTTTATCTGATTTTACGGGCGTATCTGATGAAGATACTGTTATTGATATTGACAAAGATGCAGGTCAAAACGCAAACCTTGATTTAGCGCGCGCTTACATTGAAATGGATGATGTTGATGCGGCTAGAGAGTTACTTGAAGAAGTGATGAAAGAAGGGAGCGAAGAACAAAAGCAGGAAGCGGCGTCGATATTAGCAAATATCGAGTAGACCCGTTGCTCTACATTTTGAAGTAAACAAGCGGCCTGTATAGTTCAATAATACAGGCCGTTTTTTTATTGGACGCTTTGGATGAATTATCAATGTGTACAGGTATACCCAGAGCGTATTTAGTACTTAGGCAGCATTGCATGTTGCTAGCGACATGACTACACTTAGCGCCTTTTTAGAAACGGGGTAAGACAGATATGGGGCGAATTGCCTTAGGGATTGAATACGACGGTGCTGCTGTATACGGTTGGCAACGCCAGCGTGAAGTACCAAGTGTTCAAGAGCATCTTGAAAAGGCATTATCGACAGTGGCCAACGAGCCTATAGAGGTGCAGTGTGCTGGACGCACCGATGCAGGGGTTCATGCTACCGGGCAAGTGGTTCACTTTAATTGTGATGCACCCCGCTCAGAGCGCGCTTGGACCTTAGGTGTAAATGCCAACCTGCCTAATTCGGTTGCTGTTACTTGGGCTAAGAACGTCAGGGATGATTTTCACGCTCGTTTCTCTGCTACCCATCGTCGCTATCGTTACGTTATTCATAATGCGAAAATGCGTCCTGCTATTCTCCATTCTGGTGTTACCCATATTCACCGCGAATTAGATGAGAAAAAAATGCATATCGCCGCTCAAGCCTTGTTAGGCGAGCAAGATTTTACGTCATTTCGCGCAGCGCTGTGTCAGAGTAAAACGCCATTTCGCAACGTCACTGATGTAAGCGTCTCCCGTCAAGGGCGCTATGTCATCATTGATATTCGTGCAAATGCGTTCTTGCATCACATGGTTCGCAATATCACAGGCGCACTTGTTGAAATTGGGGCAGGAGAGCAAGATGTTAATTGGATTGCTCACCTATTAAGTTTAAAAGATAGAAGTAAATCGGCAGCCACAGCGAAGCCAAACGGCCTGTATCTGGTCGATGTAACCTACCCTGAAGAGCATGACTTGCCAAAAGGTCCTTTAGGGCCGGTGTTTCTCCCAGATTAGAACAATTTGGCACGAAATAAGCTTGCAAAGATATGGCGCGGTCACTTGCGAACATAATTGTTAAAAAGAGACAACTGTTTCAAAAAAAGCTGTGTATAAGAAAGGCTAGGGCAACCTAAGTTAACTACGTCTAATCCCTATCTTAGTAGTCTTTGCGTAATGTGCCGTAATGTGCGGTCGATAGATATACAAGGAAGTCGTGCGTCTATGTTTCAATTTCGTTTAAAAGTTTTGTGTTTTTTGCTGTGTTTAGCGGTATTGGAATGCAGCGCCAATACACAAGACAACATCCCTACTGTTCGGTTCGCGGTTAACACACCAGGCGCTCCTCCTTATTTACATTATGATGAGAGCTCGAAACGCTATGAAGGCATAGTTGTTGATTTTTTCAACTCAAATGAGCTATCTCATCAGTTTCGTCTTGTCTATTTAGACTCGAATCGTGCTAGGAGCGAAGATTTATTAAAGTCATCATCAATAGATTTGTTTTTATCTTCTGAAAGTTGGATAAATAAACCGAACAACTTTCTGTTTAGCGAAGAGTTTATAAAGCATGAAAGCTACATCTACGCTAATACAAATTTTCAGAAGCCGTTTGTCCCTGAAGAAAACTTATCCTCTAGTATTTGTACAAGATACGGTTTTACTTACCCCGTTTTACAGCCGTTTTTTGAAAGAAAAGAAGACAATATTCAAAGGATTGATTCAAGTAGTCAGTTTACAATGACTATGATGATGTCGAAAGGACGCTGTGACTTTGCGATAATGAATGAACATAATGCCCGCGCAGTTATGTTTAGCCAGACGTTTTGTTCTTCAGAATTTTTCCAGTCAACTAACGTTATCAGTCAGGTTAGTTTAGCGTTCGTTATTCGTTCTGACTTAACTTCTCTCAAGAACAAAATAGATATAGCACTGCAGCATTTTATCAAAAGCGGCCAAAGGCAACTCTCGCTTGAACGTCATTCAGGTGTTAATCAATTTCCAAAACTTAAATGCCAGGGCGTTCAGTAACACCCATGTTTTTTGAGTCTCGCTAGCCATAATTTAAGTAAAAGCACTCGTGGATTGGAATGAGTGAGCTCAGCTGCCAACTTCTTAGACCAGTTTTGTTTTTTCCATTTCGTTGTATTGTGGTCTAATAGCGCGCTATATTAGGTAGCTGTTCTATTGTCTTACGTATTTTTTCTTTGTAATACAATATGAAACTTAAAAATTTAATGTGTTGTTGGCTAGAAGCATGAACAAATATCAATCGTCATGGCCAGCAAACAAAAAACAAAGGATTCAATTTCCATGAGCTGGATTCAAAAAATTCTTCCTCGCACGCAAACATCACATAAAGGTAATGTCCCTGAAGGTATTTGGACAAAGTGTGGTTCTTGCCAAGCTGTACTTTATAAGAGCGAACTGGAAAAACTTTTGGAAGTTTGCCCGAAATGCGACCATCACATGCGCATTACCGCACGTCGCCGTATCGACGCTTTTCTAGATGATGGCGATCGCGTTGAGTTAGGTGCAGAGCATGAACCCCAAGACGTACTTAAGTTTAAAGACTCAAAGCGCTACAAAGATCGTATTGTTGCTGCACAAAAAGCAACAAACGAGAAAGACGCACTTGTCGTCATGCAGGGCAAGTTGAAAGGCATGCCAGTGGTTGTAGCCTGTTTTGAGTTTGCGTTTATGGGCGGTTCGATGGCATCGGTAGTCGGTGCGCGTTTTGTTGCTGCTGTAAATGCATGCTTAGAAAACGATATGCCGCTTATTTGCTTTAGTGCAAGTGGTGGTGCGCGTATGCAGGAAGCACTAATGTCGCTTATGCAAATGGCTAAGACGTCAGCGGCCCTTGCTAAAATGAGCAAGAAAGGCCTGCCTTATATTAGCGTGCTTACAGATCCTACAATGGGTGGTGTATCTGCAAGCTTGGCAATGCTTGGTGACGTGAACGTGGCAGAGCCAAAAGCCCTGATCGGCTTCGCAGGTCCTCGTGTAATTGAACAAACAGTAAGAGAAAAGCTGCCAGAAGGTTTTCAGCGCAGTGAATTCCTTGTTGAGAAAGGTGCAATTGATATGATTGTTGACCGCAGAGATATGCGTGATAGATTACACAGCCTGTTGGTTAAGTTGCATCATAAGAATTAGTGAATAACGAAAACAATCCAAATACTGGCTCAGCGCCTTACGCAAAAGACGCTTTAGCGTCTCCATCGTCGCAAAAAAGCCTGAGCCAGTGGTTATCCTACCTAGAATCTATTCATCCCAGCGCTATCGACATGGGGCTAGACAGAGTGAAAGCGGTGGCCAATGCCATGGCGCTATCGCTCAGCCAGTCTTTAGTTATTACCGTAGCAGGCACAAACGGGAAGGGCACAACGTGTCGCTTGCTTGAACAAGCTATGCTATCGCAAGGTAAGAGTGTTGCGGTCTACAGCTCACCCCATTTAACCGATTATCGTGAACGCGTGCGTTACAACGGCGAATTACCGCCTGCCGATGAATTTGTAAATGCATTTGAGTTTGTTGAGAGCGCGCGAAAAGACACGGGTGGCGAACCTATTACCTTAACTTACTTTGAGTTTGGTACGCTGGCTGCGATGAAAATGATGCAGTCATGGGCCGTTGATGTAGTCATTCTTGAAGTTGGCCTAGGTGGGCGTTTAGATGCCACTAATATTATTGACCCTGACCTTGCCGTTATTACGACTATCGATCTTGACCATCAAGATTGGCTTGGCAATACCCGAGAAAAAATCGCTCGGGAAAAAGCAGGTATTATGCGCAAAAACGGCAATGCGGTAGTAGGTGACCTGTTTCCGCCGTCTTCGCTTTACGATGTGACCAATGAATTGCAAGCTAATGTGCGCTGGGCCACGCAAGACTTTGTTACAGTCGTAGCAAGTGATTACAGTGAATGGAGCTGGAAAGGAAAGCGAAATAGTTATACATCGCTACCTTATCCCAAAATACCCCTTCAAAACGCGAGCACAGCATTGGCTGCGCTCGAACTGCTAGACTTGCTTCCCGAAGAGCATGTGGTGAGGGATATTATTGAAAATACCACCATGCCGGGTCGTCAACAGACTATCAGTGAATCACCCCTTGTCGTCGTTGATGTTGCTCATAATCCACAGGCAACGACAGCGATGCAAGACTGGCTAGGCCGTTACGATGTAAGCCAAATGCGCGTTGTGGTAGGCATGTTAAAAGACAAGTCTATTGCCGAAACATTAGCGCCACTTTCCGCACTCAATGCTAAGTGGTATGTCGCTTCAACAAGTGGTCCTCGGGGCTGCAACGCAGAAGTACTTGAAAATGCGCTTGTTAATGCTGGCACAACCATAGAGAATATAGAGACGTTTCAAGACGTGACCTCGGCATATCAGCGCGCGCTTGCAGATTATCAAACTGGTGAACTCATTCTGGTTTTTGGTTCTTTTGTTACCGTAGCTGACGTACTGGCTGAACAAAACTAATACGTCCTGAGTAGATTGAAAAACGTGTATTCAAGCAGGAGAGCACAGTGACATCGGCATTAAAGAATAGACTGGTGGGGACGATTATTATCGTTGCCTTAGCGGTTATCTTTTTACCAGACTTTCTTGATGGCAAAAAGCAAACGAACAGAGAGCCCTTCGTCTCTGTACCCGCTAACCCGCCTAAGAAGCCCATCGTAGAGCCTGAGTCCTTTCCATCAGAACGGGTGGCGAAAGCCGCGGTTCCACCTGTCGAAATCGAAGATGAAACGGCGTTAGATGATGAGCCGGTTTATACGGAAGCTGGCGAACTTGCTAATTCAGGTGAAGCCACTACCGAAAAAGCGCCACAGGTTAAAACCTTCGAGGAAGACGAGCTTGCCAGTCAAACGGTTGTTGATACTAAAAGTGCTGCTGACGATGACGCGGGCTGGGTGATTCAGCTTGGCAGCTTTCGTCATGAGAAGAACGTTAAAGCGCTTTTAGCCAAGCTTGAAAAAGAAGGCTACCGGGCGTTTAGTCGTAAAATTCAAACCAGCTCTGGGCCGCTTAACAAAGTTTTCGTTGGTCCCGACCTGGACAAACAAAAGCTTGAGTCAGCCTTACCGCATTTGAAAGAACTTACCAATCTAAAAGGCAAGGTCACCACCTTCAAGGTCGAGTAGTGCGCAGTATTCCGATAGCTAAACGGTTGTTAACAAGATTGGAGCTACAAGGATTGATATTACAGACTAGTAATATTTCTATCTTCTGTTAGAATGCGCGCCATCTCGCCAAAGGCTCGTTGCTTCACCATAACAAGCAACATCAACGCAATAAAGAGACGATGAACTGGGTAGACTTTTCCATACTGGGTATCATTGCGGTATCTACCTTAATAAGCCTTATTAGAGGGTTTGTTAAAGAAGCCATCTCGTTAGTGGTATGGTTTGCTGCACTCTTTATTTCCAGCAATTTTTACGCTGACCTCGCCGTTTATTTCACCGCCATTGACGACCCTTACTTAAAAAACGGCGCCGCAATAGCAGCGCTTTTTGTCGTCACGCTTATTCTCGGCGGTATGATTAATTACGTCATTAGTCAGTTGGTTCAGGCCACAGGGCTTTCAGGAACCGATCGCGTTCTCGGTATAGTTTTTGGTGCACTGCGTGGCGTACTGATAGTTAGCGCATTGCTCTTTTTTATGGACACCTTTACTCGCGCCGCCTCATCAGCTTGGTGGCAGGCGTCAGTGCTCATTCCAGAGTTTGGTGTCATCATAGAGTGGTTTTTCAGCTATGTGAAAGACTCCTCCAGTTTTTTAAATCCCGCTTGAAATAGGTAACGCACATGTGTGGTATAGTCGGAATAGTTGGTAAAACGCCCGTAGCTCAGTCACTGTACGACGGTCTAACGGTTATTCAGCACCGAGGACAAGATGCCGCAGGCATAATGACTATCGACCAAAATATGTTTAATTTGCGCAAAGCAAATGGTTTGGTTCGAGATGTTTTCCATACGCGCCATATGAAAAGACTGTCAGGCAACATGGGTATCGGCCACGTACGTTATCCCACTGCTGGAACGTCAAGTTCAGCAGAAGCTCAACCTTTTTACGTCAACTCGCCTTTTGGTATAGCTTTCGCCCATAACGGCAACTTAACCAACGCGCACGAGTTGCAGGAAGAAGTGTTTCGCATCGCCCGACGTCATATCAACACGACCTCAGATTCAGAGTTACTTCTTAACATTCTTGCTCATGAGCTACAGCAGGTTGCGGGTTTAAGCGTAAGTGCTGAACATATCTTTGAAGTAGTCACGAAAGTTCACAAAAAGATCCGCGGTGCATACGCGGTTGTGGCAGCTATTATTGGTCAAGGTATCGTTGCATTTCGCGACCCACACGGTATTCGCCCCTTAGCGCTAGGTAAGCGTATGAGCGAGCTGGGTGAGGAATGGATGGTGGCATCTGAAAGCGTAGCACTTGATGCCGTAGGCTTCCAATTTGTTCGCGACGTGATGCCAGGTGAAGCTGTATTTATTACCGAAGAAGGTCAGCTACATACCAGACAGTGCGCCGAAAACCCGGTTACGTCACCTTGTATCTTTGAATTTGTTTATTTTGCTCGCCCAGACAGCTTTATTGACGGTATTTCAGTGTATGCATCCCGTGTAAACATGGGCCGTAAGCTAGGTGAGAAAATCAAGCGTGAGTGGGCAGACCTGGATATCGACGTGGTAATTCCGATCCCTGAAACGTCGATGGACGTGGCGCTACAGATTGCAAACACCCTTGAATTGCCATACAGACAGGGCTTTGTTAAGAACCGCTACATCGGCCGTACTTTCATTATGCCTGGCCAAACCATGCGCAAGAAATCAGTACGTCGAAAGCTAAACGCAATCTCATCTGAGTTCAAAGGGAAGAGCGTTCTGCTTGTAGATGACTCTATCGTGCGCGGCACGACATCAGGCCAAATCATCGAGATGGCACGTGAATCAGGTGCAAAGAAAGTGTATTTTGCGTCAGCTGCGCCGGAAATTCGCTTCCCTAACGTTTACGGTATTGATATGCCATCGGCAAACGAGCTTATCGCTTATGGCCGTGAAATTGATCAAATTGCCGAGCTTATCCAGGCAGACGGCCTTATCTTCCAAGACATTTCTGACTTGGTTGATGCAGTTCGTGAAGAAAACGAAACTATTCAGCGCTTCGAAACGTCAGTGTTCGATGGCAACTACATTACAGCCGATATCGACCAAGAGTATCTTGAGCGCATTGATATGTCGCGTGGTGAAGCGTCAAGAAAAGCGCCAGTGGTGCAAGCTGAACTTAGCAACCTTGATGTGCATAATATGGACGCCGCTGATTAGGTTATGCTAGCTGACAAAGAAAAGCCGCTTTATTAAGCGGCTTTTTCAATGGGATATCGTGTTAGATTCATAATATTAGTGAACAAACACAGGCCCACCAGATAGGCCCCATACCAATACCGAGCCGGTCATTAGAATAACCAGCAATACGAGCCCACATGTCACCACGGAGCTTGAGTAAATGAAGCCTTTATCTTCGGGCATATGCATCAAAATCGGTACGCCAGAATAAAGTAAATAAACCGAATAGCTAATACCCACCAACAGTGCGGTCATCACTACCCAAAGCTCCGGGTAAAGCCCAGCAAAACCAACCATAAACAACGGTGTGGCGGTATAAGCGGCAAGCTCTAACGATTGCGTGTAGGTTGGTGCCGCATCAAACGCTTTAGCCAACTCATGAATAAGTACAGCCAACGCGACCACGCCTGCTATCAATCCAAAGTACATGCCTATGCCCATCATTATGGCAGTATTTTCACTGAGGCGTATGATGTCGCCGGCGCCAATACTCCATCCTGTATGGGCACTGGAATAATACGCAACGAGTGAAGGAATGAGTGCTATAAAAGCGATATGAGTAAGCGCGTAAAAATAGGTTTCGTGTTTGGTATCAATGGTTTGCCACTCTTCTTTAGGGTGAGTGTAAATACCAATTAAATGATTCAAAATCATAAAGTCCTGCCTTATTCACCAATATTATTATTGAAGGATTGTTGCGAGGCAGTGAAACACACGAATTAGCCGAAAATTCTAATAGATACGAATGTGGGCACAGCGCACAGCGCTAAATAACTGCCGTTAACAATACATTTACAATTTGAGTGTGCAGCAGAAATACAAAGCCGTCAATATAAATTGTCTAATTTATAAACGGCTTGAAAATGTTAGCCAAAGCTCGGTGCGCCGGAGTGGAAACGCAATTCGTCATCGTCACTTTGAATCAGTGACTCTTCAACGCGACCAAAATGAGTGATACGTTCTGAAATATCGGTTTTGGCGATTTGCTTAGCGAGCGTAAGGTAGTCCTCAAAATGTCTGGCTTCTGAGCGCAGCAGTGACACATAAAACTTGCCTAAATCCTCAGAAACATAAGGAGCTAGTTTGGCAAAGCGCTCACACGAGCGCGCTTCAATATAGGCACCGCAAATGAGTTTATCGACCAGTTTTTCAGGCTCATAAGTGCGTACGTGACGCAGCAAGCCGTTAGCGTAGCGGCTAGATGTCACCGATTTGTAGTCAAATCCTAGTGCGTGCATAATTTCGAGTACCTGATAAAAATGGTGTAGCTCTTCTTTAATGAGCATCACCATTTTATCAAGCATGTCTTTTTTAAAAGAATCTAAGCCTTCGACATCAAACACATTTTTAGAAAGGTGTTTGGTATTAAGCGACTGCCAATCTCCCTCATGGCGGTAGGTGAAGTCCTCATAAGGTTTCAGCCAGCCTAGTAAGACTTTACTGGTTTCCTCATCGGCCACATATCTTCGAAGAAGATACATCGCCGATTGCGCTGCTTTTAGCTCACAAATTAAATGGTCAGTAAGAATAACGCGCAGGTTTTCTTCTTTCTGTGCTTCATCTATCCACGACTGTGGTGTCTCGCAATGTAAAAATGCATTAACGGGAGAAAGTAAAGACGTGATTTCAGTGGTGGAGATTACAGACATGTTGAAACTCAGTTTTAAGTGCGATGGCTTTTCAGTTACATTTGAATTAAGCAACGTGCTTAACCATGCAAGCGCTGCTTTGTTTTGGGTGGTATTTCATAATTCAATGCTAGTGCGGCGCTAATATTACTTGATACCCATAAGCCCTTACAACTTAAAATCGAGGCCATTTAATTACAAATGAATTACCTTGCCCATCTTTTCCTGGCCCGTCCAACTGCCGATTCTCATTTCGGTAACTTACTTGGCGACTTTCGGCGGGGCGTTGACGTAAATGCGTTCAGTAGTGGGGTTCAATTAGGTCTTAAAAATCACTACGAAGTCGATAAATTCACAGATAGCCATAGGAATGTGTTGGACGCGAAGTCCCTATTTCATAAAAGCCGTAGGCGTTTTGCGCCTGTTGCCCTTGATATCTATTTCGACCATTTACTAATTAAGCATTGGACGAAATTTACGACACAGCGCTTTGATGACTTTCGAGAAGAAAGCTTTCAATTGTTAGAACAACGCTTGCCTTACATGCCAAGAAACATGCAGCACAGCATAGGTCATATGATTACTCACGATTGGTTTGAGGATTATGCCAAAGAAGAGGGGATTGCCAAGGCCATTTATGTTGTCGCCAAGCGCATTCGCTTTGCCAATACTTTTCATTATGTAGTGGATGACATAAGTGAAAATAAAGAACAAATAGAAGCAACGTTTCTCGCCTTTTTTCCAGACTTAATAACGCATATCAAAAAGAACGGCCCTGAAAATACCGATAAGATTTGATCCATGTTTCAGAATTGTATCGAAGAAATTGGCTGTTTTGTCGTTGATTGCTAAGCTGACGTACTGACAGCGATATAGTGTATCAAGTCCGGTTAACTTTTAATGCACGATTTAGATTAAATGGCTCTCAAACGAAAAACGATAAAATTAACGACACACAAAGACAAAAATAATGATGAATAAACAATCTCTACATAGAAATACTACACCTCTGTCATTTTGTCAGAGTGATAATACACCAACAGTACTCACGTGGCTTGTAGCCGCTTTGCTTGCTGTCGTAAGTGTAACGATCAGTGTTTCCGCTCAAGAAGAAAGCCCACAAGCTCATGCACGCTCAATTAAAATTGATAGCAGCGTGGTGACAGAACACGAGACTAAAATTCTTGGTAAGCGTGTGAAGTATAGCGCTACAACAGGAACTCAACCGGTGTGGAACAGCAAGGACGAAGCGGTTGCAACCTTGTTTTACACTTACTACCAAAGAACTGACGTAAAAGAAAATACTGAGCGCCCTCTCATCATTTCTTTTAACGGTGGACCCGGTTCTGCGTCTGTATGGATGCATGTAGCATACACTGGGCCTCGCATTCTTAACATTGATAATGAGGGCTATCCGGTTCAGCCATATGGTGTCCAGACGAACCCCTATTCAATTTTGGATGTGGCTGACATTGTGTTTGTTAACCCAGTAAACACCGGATATAGCCGAGTTCTGCCAAAAGCCGATGGCAGCATGCCATCGCAAGATGAACAGCAAAAGATGTTCTTTGGCGTGAACGCCGACATAAGCTATTTGGCTGACTGGGTGAATACGTTTGTCACCCGCAACAACCGCTGGCGCTCGCCCAAATACCTGATTGGTGAGAGCTACGGCACTACCCGTGTTTCAGGTTTGGCGCTAGAGCTTCAAAATCGTCAGTGGATGTACTTAAACGGCGTTGTACTTGTATCGCCCACAGACATTGGTATTGAGCGCAATGGGCCGGTGAAAGCCGCAAATCGTCTCCCGTATTTTGCGGCAGCGGCGTGGTACCACAATAAGCTTGAACCTGAGTTGCAAAACAAAGATCTCACCGAATTATTGCCGGAAGTTGAAGATTTCACTATTAACACGCTTATCCCTGCGTTAGCTAAAGGTGGTTTTATCGGCGAGACGGAAAAACGCGACGTACTCAAACAAATGGCGCGCTACTCGGGTTTAAGCGAAGCGTCTATTGCTCAAAACAACTTAGACGTCAGTACGGCCTTTTTCTGGAAAGACTTATTGCGAGACGAAGGTAAAACATTAGGTCGCTTAGACAGCCGCTATTTAGGTATAGATGCTAAGCAAAGCGGTGATCGTCCTGATTATTGGGCAGAGTTAACATCATGGCTTCATTCGTTCACGCCTGCCATTAACTACTACTTGCGCGAAGAATTAAATTATAAAACCGATATCAAATACAACATGTTTGGCAACGTGCACCCTTGGGATAGAAGCAATAATAAAACAGGTGAGAATTTGCGATTGGCGATGGCGCAAAATCCGTATTTAAATGTGATGATTCAAGCCGGATATTACGATGGTGCAACCAACTACTTTGACGCCAAATACACCATGTGGCAGCTTGATCAAAGTGGTAACTTGAAAGATCGTTTAAGCTTCAAAGGGTACCGCAGCGGTCACATGATGTACCTGCGTCGCGATGACTTAAAGCAATCTAACCAAGATTTACGTGAGTTTATCCAACTAAGTACACCGAAAAGCGGTGAGCCAGCTGAATATAAGCGATAGCGAAAAGGGAGCGGATATTTACTGATTAGGTATCGTGTTTTTTAGCCGCGCTAAACACTCAGTGCAGCGCGTTTTTAACATGTCTCGTAAAAGCCTAACCGCTGGTGTAATTGACTGGCGGCTTGGGCAAATCAGCCAAAGTTGAGTAGGTTTTGGTTGGCAATCAGGCAGCAAGGTAACAAGACGCCGATTTATAATGTCGTCGCAGACGTCTAAACTTGATTTAACGGCAACCCCTTTGCCCGATACAGCCCATCGTCTTACCATTTCACCGTCGTTCGCGGTTCTGTTGCCCTGCATCTTAATCTTTAGCGGTTTACCTTGATGTAAGAACTCCCATTCGTTATACACTTTGTCGTGAAGTTGATAAAAAAGCCCGTTGTGCGCGTGTAATTCTTCCAATTGTTGAGGCACACCAAAGGTACTGACATAAGACGGGGAAGCGACGAGTAATCGAGGCACATCACAAATTTTAAAGCCGTAAACGCTTGCATCGTCAGGCGAGCCATAGCGCAAGGCCAAATCGATAGGGTCGCGGTAGAAGTCGATATTGCTGTCGCTCAAGTTGAGCTTTACGCTTATTCTTTCATGCTCATTCATAAAGTCATCAAGCCACGGCGCAATCACATTTCTGCCCAAATCAGACGACAAACCTAGCCGTAATTCGCCCTCAATAACGCCAGTGTCGCCTTTTAAGTTTTGCTTAGCGTTTGTCAGCATCGCCATTGCTTGTTCGCACGTTGGCAAGAAGCGTTCACCGGCAGAAGACAGTCGTAACGAACGGGTTGTACGCACAAATAAATCAGCGCCGAGGGCTTGCTCAACTCGTTTCACAGCCGCACTCGCGGTTGCCGTACGCATGTTCAAATGTGTCGCGGCAGCGGTGATGTTTCTAAATTCAGCTACTTTTATTACAACGTTTAAGTCATCGAATAACATGATTTTCAAAAATTATTTGATAATGTTTCTCTTATTGTGCTGTTTATCAAAATTTAATCAAGGGTATGATGACACTATCACTTAAAGGAGAAACGAATAATGAAAGCAATTGGCTATACCCACTCACTTGATATTAGCGAGCCCAATGCGTTGATAGACCTAGAAGTAGATAAACCTAGTGCTTCGGGGCGAGATCTACTTGTCAAAATAAGTGCAATTGCGGTTAACCCTGTCGATTATAAAATTCGTCATCGCGTGAACCCTTATGGTGGCGCCCCTAAAATACTCGGCTGGGATGCTGTAGGCGAGGTGGTTGATATTGGCGCGGATGTTACCGAATTTGCGGTAGGTGATAGGGTGTATTACGCTGGCGATCTTACCCGACAAGGCTCTAACGCAGAGTTTCAATTAGTTGACGAGCGTATTGTGGGCAAAGCGCCTAAATCTTTGTCTGACAGCGATGCTGCAGCACTTCCGCTAACCACTATTACCGCCTATGAGTTACTGTTCGATCATTTTGAGCTTGAGCAACAAAGCGAGAAAAGCGAGGAGGTGGTACTTGTCGTGGGCGCAGCGGGAGGCGTTGGCTCCATCATGCTTCAATTGCTCAAAGCACTCACGGGGGCAACTGTTATTGCCACCGCCTCTCGAGAAAGCTCAAAAAACTGGGTGCAGGAATTGGGCGCAGACTATGTGGTTGACCATAGCAAACCTATGGCTGAGCAAATCAAGGCCTTGAATATTGGTGAAGTGACCCACGTTGCAAGTTTGAATAACACGCACCAGTATATCGATACCTATGTGGAAGTCATGAAGCCGAAAGGTAAATTGGCGTTAATAGATGACCCTGAAAGCTTGGATGTGGCAAAGCTAAAACAAAAAAGCCTGTCGCTTCATTGGGAGTTTATGTTCACCCGTTCCATGTTTGAAACCGACGATATGGTAGAGCAAAGTCGCTTGCTTAATCATGTTGCGTCGCTAATTGATGAAGGAAAAGTGAAAACGACAGTGGGCAAAAACTTAGGTAAAATTACCGCAGAAAATTTGATTGAAGCGCACAAAATTTTAGAAGAGGGGCGGGCTATTGGTAAGCTCGTCTTGGAGGGCTTCTAATTAGAAAGAAGTTAGCCGCAGGCAATGTTTGCATTGCCTGTGGCTATCAATATTGAATAGGGGCGAATAAAGCCTAGGGTAACGCCAAGACCTATCCTTGTATATTCACTAAAGTACAGCCTGAAATCTGCCCCTTCGAAATGGCGTTGATTTTTTCACTAACTGCATTTAGTAAGGTCACCGAGGCAATAGAGCTTCCATTCACTCGCAATCTTGTCCCACAATATCAATCTAGACGGCATAGGGCATCGCACCGCATCGATGCCAAGTATCTACACGCCCTTCAAGATAAAATGATGAGCATAGGGAAAAATTTCCCCATACTCCTTTTAACACGCCCTAGTATTATTAGGGTTAACTACTTATCCATGCACAGTTTAGGCAAGTAAAGAACCGATAGACAGCGTACTTTCCTCGCCGCTAGTGACAGTCGTTACCGTGGCGTTCATATTGTTTAAGTCGACGGTTAATGAAGCTATATCGCCGTCTTTATTCCAGGTAAGTAGCAATGTGTTATCACTGTAGCTTACGTCGAAAGCGCCATTGAATGCTTGGCTTTCGTTTCGTAGTTTAATTAGCTGCATTAAGCCTTTCACAACTGGCTTTTCAAGCGCGTCGTTAACCATTTCAGATGTCAAGTACGGGCGGTTAATGTCGCGGCCTACGTTGGTTTTAGCCAGCAAATCCATGTCGTTAGGCGCAGCAAGTAAGCCGCCATAATAAACTTGTGGAATACCTGGACTAAAAAACTGAATGGCACGGGCAACTAAATAGGCAAAGTCGTCTTGGCCAAGGGCGTCATAATAGGTACAGTTTACTTGGTAAAGGTCAACGTTATTTGCAGCGGCACCCGTGGCTTTCTTAGATTCACCGTTAGAGTTAACGTGAATTTGCTCTACAAGCGCGTTAATTGCGTCGGCACTAATTAAACCCGGCTTGTTGCCGCTTGCGCCCACGTCAACAATACCGATGCCGTCGTGCGTATCAAGTACAGTAAAACAGTTGCGTGGTGAAATTGAAAGCCAATGCGCCAGCGCGCTCGCATCCTTAGTAAATAATGTATGCAGTACCAATGGTGGTAAAGCAAAATCATAAACACTGTCACAACGTGAAGCGATATCAATTTGGGTTTGATAATGGCTGTGAATTTCAACAAGGCACTGCATGCCCATAGTACGAGCACGAGTTGATAATGCTTCTATGAACTCAAAGGTTTCTTCAAGCATAAAGCAGTTAGTACCTGCACGCTTGATAGCGTAGCCTGCTGCGTCTAAGCGAATTAAGTCAACGTTACTCTCGGTAAACGATTGAAGGATCGACGACAAATAATCTTTACCCAGTTGTGACTCAACATCGATATCAATTTGATTAGAGGTAAAAGTAGTCCAAAATGGAACAGTCTCAGGAGAGGCTGTGTCTGTACCCACTTCATAATCGCTAAAAAACGGTGTCGGGCGAGGGCGGAACACTTTAGCGATTTGCTCATCAATTAACGCGTGGTCGTTGCCTTTAAAAATATCTTCTTTAGTAAGAAATAGAGGCCAATACTCTGAATCACGACCTTTTTTCAGCACATCTTTAAACGCTTCACTTTGACCAGACATGTGGTTAACAATTAGATCGGCCATGATATCAACAGATTCGCCAAGCTTTTTGATGTTGTTCCAGTCGCCTAAACGCTCATCTACAGAGGTGTGATCAATCGGATCGAAACCTGCATCTTCCCCATCATATGGGTAGTAGAAAGGCAGAATGTGAACACCTTGGAATAGACCGTTTAAAGGGCCTTGAAGTAGGCTTGTAAGGCTCTCGATGTTGCCGTCGCCTAGACGGTCTGCATAGGTGATTAGTTGTACGCCATTGCGTATAGACATTGTAACTCTCCAAAATTCAGTAGGCGCGTACTCGCGTTTCAAAAATACCGCAAGTTCGCATTACCCTAAATTAAGCGCTACCTGTCTTGTTGATTCGTTGCAGAACATGTAACGGGTGTTGCTTAATTGTTGCGCTTTTACTCGTCACTCATCGTTGGCAGATGAGGCACGTAAAAATGACATCTTAATCGATTAAGATAGGTTAGCAGTGGCGCGATAATTTGTAAATGAGAAGTTTAAAAAGGAGGAGTGTTAACAGCATGTTTGAAAAAAGTTGGTTTAAGGTTGTAGCTAATAATTTAGTTAGATGAATCAATGAAGTAAGTAGTCGTTATTGCCCCGCGTATACATTACCTATCACTACTATTTGAGGCATTTTTAGCGTCTAATTCTCGTTTGGCTTCCTTCCATTCGGCCAACTTTTCATAATAGACGTCCCAGACACAAAGATAGCACGAGCCAGCGCCGCAGCAGTCGTCTTTTAACGGCTTCTCAGGTTTTTCTGGCATCGACGTCATAAAAACTATCCTCGAATTACACACACCCTTACTGTTTTTGTAAAAAGCGCGTTAACTACGCCAAAGGCACATTATTTTGACGTATCTTACTATTAATAAAAAATCTTTGCAGCTTTGAGAGGTTGAGACTTACAGCAGTAAAAAGCCCCGGTACTGAGTTTGTCCAATTACCGGGGCGGTCTGTATTTTACTGCACGTAAGATTCGGAACGTGTTTCAAAGTAACGCGCTATTCTGCAGGGGTCGTTTCCTGTGCTTTATTACCGTCTAGCTGCTCAGGTGGAACGGCAACAGCCTTAGGCTTTACAGCGCTGCCTTTAACAAGTAAGTCGCTGTTGTTGGTTACCAAGTCTTCTAATGTCCCACTTTCTGCATCAACTAAACCCACTTCACGTAACATAGAGTCTACCAGAGGTGCGTTTGCGCGGTAATTAAGAGCAGCTTGCGTTACTTGCTCCGCTAAACCTCCGCCAGCGGTTGCGACCGTGTGCTCGCCTCTAGCGCCAGTACCTTGACCGTAACCCTGAAGAATTTTAATGCCTTCAATGTTTTCAAGTGGTTTAACTGCGTTGGCGACAAGTTCAGGTAAAATCTTAAGCATTGCCAGTGCTTTTTGTAACTCAATTTGTTCCGTTTTAAGTGTGTTTTCTGCTTCGTATAGCGCCTGTTTCCCTTGCGCTTCAACAGCAAGTACCTTCTCGTCAGCATCAGCTTGCAGCATCTTAGCGTCTGCGGTGGCCTTCGCTTCTGTTAGAATAGCAGCAGCAGAGTTCTCAGCAGCTTCTCTTTTTGCTTGTGCTTCAACGGTAATACCTACTGCCTCACGCTCAGCTTCTTTGCGTGCATCAATAACTTCAATTTGTTTTCTACGCTCTGCTTCTGCTACCGAGCGCGCTGTTTTAACGGCTTCTTCTTTCTCTACTTTTTGCTTCTCAGCTTCTGCAGCTTTAGCTCGTGCAGCAGACTCTTCTTCTGATTTAACCGCAACAGCAATTTGTTTTATCTGTTCAGATACCTCAACTTCTTGTTGCTGACGAATACGTGCTTGCTCTAGGGCCTGACGTTTAGCAATTTCTTGTGTTTCAATCTCACGCGACTTCTCGATTTCGGCAGCTTCAATAGCGCGGTCTTTTGCAATCTCTGCCTCGCGCTCTTCACGCTCTTTCATTTCACGTTGCTTGGCAATTTCGGCCTTTTGTTCTTGGCGTTTGAAAGCCAGTATTTGTTCTTGGGCAAGGCGGGCTTCTTCTTCGTCGCGCTTTACTTCAAGCGATAGCTTTTCAGCCGCTAGATTACGTTGCTCGATAAGAATGCGGTTTTCTTGCTGAATATCGTTAGTTTCTTTGCGCTTTTCTTCGATAATTTTGGTCAAGCGTGCGCGGCCTTCGGCATCGAATGCATTGTTTTCATTGAAGAACTGCAGATCGGTTTGGTCAAAACCGGTTAAGCTGACCGACTCCAGTTCAAGACCGTTCTTTTCAAGGTCATTTGCAACACTTTGCTGAACTTTTTGCACGAAGTCAGCGCGCTGTTCGTGCATCTCTGTCATGCTCATTTCAGCCGCTACTGCACGGAGTACGTCCACAAACTTCGACTCCATCAGCTTTTTAACTTCTTCGGCACGAGTCGTGCGCGTGCCTAGGGTTTGCGCTGCCATTGATATGCCATTGGCATTAGGTGCTACACGCAAATAGAAGTCGGCCTTAACGTCAACGCGCATGCGATCTTTCGTGATCAGCGCGTCTTTTTGTATTTTCTCAACTTCTATGCGAAGGGTGTTCATGTTCACTGGAATAATTTCGTGAACCACGGGAAGCACAATGGCACCGCCGTCTTTAATCACTTTCTCGCCGCCTAGCCCCGTTCTAACAAACGCTGTTTCTTTTGTTGCACGGGTATAGAGCTTGGCGAAAATAAGGCCAGTAACAATGAGGCCTATGACAATAGCACCGGCAATAAAGAGTATTGACGGCAAGCTAGATGGTTGAATTGTATCCATACTTTTATCTCTTTTTAGGTTATTGGTAGCGGGTTGCTAACCAGCTGTGTTCATTTTTCTGAACTAAAATTACGCGCTCTCCTTGTGAAAAAAGCTCTTCCTCTTCAAAAGGCTCGACTAACACAAAATGAGGTTGTAAATAATTATCGGTGAACTTTGCTTCAGCCGGATTACCGCGACTCGCTTTTCCGATTGTGATCTCTGCGACAGAGCCTATAAAATCGTCGTTGCTAAGTGCACTAGATTCCACAGTAGGGAGTAAGCCTGAAATAACGCTAACCGTTTTAGTAGTAATTAATAGGCCAATTACTAAAGCGAGCAGAACAGAGATAAGTGAGGGTAACGTTAGGCTAAGTATACTGGCGCTCAAACCGTTAATGATGAGCCCTGAAAGACCGAAAAAGGTCATTAATACAATTAGGTAGACGAGAAAAGGGACTTTGTTGATATTGAGCCAGTTAGCAAAGGATGTATTGAGAAAGCCTTCACCGTCTAATTCACCAAAGTCGTCGCCCAATCCCAAAAGGCTTATGCCAAAAATCGTACTCACAAGCTCTAAAATGAAAACTAAGAAAACGGCGATTAGGGCAATGCTAAACCAAAAGTTTGCAGGGGAAAGAAGTACATCTGTCATTTACACCATCCTTGATGACAAGCTTGTTTTGATCATTTATACCATAGAACAAAAATTAAGCCAGTGAATAACTTGTGTACTTTAGAATAGTTTGAAAAAGGGATTTTGATTCAATATGTAAGAGACCAAGTCGATTGCAACAGTCGTTATTCTTCACAATCATTACAGGAAAGTATACGCATGTTCTTACTTAAAGTTGTGATTTTGCAACATGACTTCGGTAGGCGTGACCTTCAAAACACTACCTTGGTCGTACCAATCGCCAAGTACAATGCGTGTAGCGGATTTTCCGTTTGCCTTGAGACTATGAATATTGGGTCTGTGCGTATGACCGTGGATCATGCGCTGCACACCCCATTTTTCCATCACTTTTACCACTTCTTCGGGGGTAACATCCATAATTTCCGGTTTGAGGTTTTGTTGTTTCGCTTTACTTTCCGCGCGCCCGTTATCAGCAACACGCTGTCGGTACCATAATGGTAGGGCAAGCATTAGGCGCGGCCACCACCAACCACGGGATTTTTTACGAAATTTTTGATAGGCAATATCGCGCGTACATAGCTCATCGCCATGAGTCAATAGGGTAGGTGTGCCATATAAGTCTATGACTTCTTGCTCGTTTAACAATGTCATGCCGGCTTTCGCTAGCCACTTCTCTCTTATAGCGAAATCACGATTGCCATGGATGAAGTAAATAGGGCAGCGCTGACTTACTTCCTTGAAGGCTGTCGCTATCGCAGTATTAAACGGGGTAACATTGTCGTCGCCAATCCACACTTCAAAGAGGTCGCCAAGAACATAAATTGCGTCGGCATTAATGGCATCCTCTTTTAAAAAGCGCATTAAACACTCTGTTATATCTGGACGGTCTGCACTTAGATGTAAATCGGCAATGAAGTAGGTGAACGACATAAATCTTCTTAAGCGTGGTCTAAAAAGCCGCGTCAACAATCACGCGGCTTTAATTTAACTAAAGGCTTGTATTGAACACCGTGTCAGCCAAGCCAATATTGAGTCAGGTGATTTGCGAGTTATCTAAGCAGTTGTTTACGCTACAACGGCTTTTTCAATGATCACTGGCTCAACAGGCACGTCTTGGTGGTAGCCACTGTTACCGGTTTTAACGGCCTTAATTTTCTCAACAACATCCATGCCCTCAACAACTTTACCAAAAGCGCAGTAGCCCCAACCATTTACAGATTTGCCTGAGTGGTTGAGGAAGTCGTTGTTGTTTACGTTGATAAAAAACTGTGCGGTCGCAGAATGTGGGTCTTGAGTACGCGCCATTGCGATGGTGCCTACTTCATTTGCAACACCATTATCAGCTTCGTTTTCGATAGGATCTTTCGTGTCTTTCTGCTCCATGTCAGGCGTGAAACCACCGCCTTGAATCATGAAGTTGTTAATTACACGGTGGAAAATAGTGTTGTCAAAAAAGCCGTCTTCTACATAAGAAAGGAAGTTAGCTACTGTTTTAGGTGCCTTATCTTCAAAAAGCTCCAGAGTGATGTCACCAAAATTTGTTTTTAACGTAACCATTGTGGTTTGTCCTGTGTGTTAGCGTATATGTAAAGTGGGCGCTAGTTTAGCGCAAAACGAGTAGATTGCGCAAAACGACGTTTACTGCTCAGCGCAGAAATATCTGTTTAAAAGGCTTGTACCATTTAAATCGTGACAGTGCTAAACTTTGCGGCCGAAAAATTATGACAAATAGGAAATATAGACATGCTACATCTTTACAATACCCGAACCCGTGAAAAAGCGAAGTTTGTTCCGCTTCAAGAAGGGAAAGTGGGTTTGTATGTGTGTGGTATTACCGTTTACGACCTAAGTCATATGGGCCACGCCCGTACCTACCTAAGTTTTGATGTTTTAGTACGCTACATGCGCCACCTTGGTTTAGATGTGAAGTACGTGCGAAACATCACGGATATCGACGATAAAATTATTGCTCGCGCCAATGAGAATGGCGAAAGCTTCGAAGCGCTAACCGCACGTACTATCGCCATGATGCACGAAGACTTTGCGGCGATTAACTTGCTAGAGCCTGACGTTGAGCCGACAGTCAGTGGGCACATGGATGAGATCATTGAGATCATTCAGCGCCTGATGGATAAAGGTTATGCTTATCAAGCAAAAAGCGGTGATGTACTCTTTGATGTGAGTAAGTTTGATGATTACGGCAAGCTGAGCAAACAAGACTTGGATCAGCTTAAAGCCGGTGCCCGTGTTGAAGTGGCAGCAGGAAAAGACGACCCATTAGATTTCGTGCTTTGGAAAACCACTAAGCCGGGTGAGCCAGCATGGCAATCACCATGGGGCGAAGGCCGTCCGGGCTGGCACATTGAGTGTTCTGCAATGAACCACAAGCATCTTGGCGCACATTTCGATATACATGGCGGTGGCTCAGATTTGACCTTCCCGCACCACGAAAACGAAGTGGCGCAGTCGTGCTGTGCGTATGACACACCGTACGTAAACGTGTGGATGCATGCGGGGATGGTACAGGTTAATGACGAAAAAATGTCTAAGTCACTGGGTAACTTCTTTACCTTACGCGATGTGTTAAAAGAGCACGATGCAGAAACGCTGCGTTTCTTCTTGATGTCGGCGCATTATCGTAGCCAGTTGAGCTATTCACAAGACAACATCACCCAAGCAAAAGCAGCGCTAGAACGTTTATATACTGCGCTGCGCGGTGTAAAAGTAGATGAAGGTACCGATCTTAGCTACGGCGGTTACTTAGCGCGCTTTGAAGCGGCAATGAACGACGACCTAAATGTACCTGAAGCTTTTTCGGTGTTATTCGACGTGGCACGTGAGCTTAACCGTCAAAAGAGTAATGCTGATGAAGCGGGTAAACTGGCCGCCGTTTTAAAAGGTCTAGGCGCAATTTTGGGTATGCTTCAAAGTGACCCAGATACTTACCTTAAAGGCGGTGAAGGCAATGACGATGAAGCAGCAGAGATTGAAGCCTTAATTAAACAGCGCAACGACGCCCGTGCAGCTAAGGATTGGGCGGCAGCTGATGCTGCTCGCGATGCATTAAACGCGAAAGGTGTTGTGTTAGAAGATGGTCCAGCTGGCACCACGTGGCGTAAAGGGTAGTTATATAGCTTAATCTTTTATCTTCAGCGCTGAATATAGCCCTGAGTAAGACCAAAAAAAGCCTACACGAAGTAGGCTTTTTTGTTCCTGCTAAGTGAACCAGCAAGAAAGGCATTAACAGCTACTATCACCATTTACCCAGCGGCGAACATCGGCACTTAAATTCAGATCAGAGCCCAAGTCGAAATCACCTTCTCGTACTTCAACGTTACTACCGTAGTCAGACCGGGTGATCGTAACGTGCAAAAACGGATATTGGGGGGAACTTCCTGCCATTCGGCTGGCAGTCAATTTATAGCCATTCGCTATTTCATACTTTTTAACTGCGATGTCATTGTGAATAGGCAAGTTAAATGTCGACCAACAGCGGTTGCCATTATACTCGATACGCTCGGCAACTTTTTCTGGCTTCTGATTGGTTGATATCGATGAAGTAGGAAGGATTATCATGCAGCCCGATGTAAAAGCGGCAACACTAATGAGAAATATTGCCAGCGTTGATTTCAAATAGCGTAATTTTTTGTTCATAAGTCCCTCTAATCTTTATAGTTATGTAGTCAGAACTGTATATTAGCTTAAGTATATGAACAATTGCTGAACATAAAATAAACAAATCACGTCTGACGCATTTTTAGATATAAAGTGACTAAATTTCGGGTTTGCCAGTGGGAATAGCCGATTCTTTTTCGGTTAAATGCGATTTCCAGCGCTGCTGTGCAACGTGTGCTTTTACCAGTTCTAAGCATTCATTGATAACGTTAAGCACTTCTCTATCAAGCGCATCGGCAGTAGGGGTATAGTCGTGCATACCCACTGAAATGAAGTGATCGATACGCTCTGCATCTAAGTCGCTTAACAGGTTTACCAGCGAAGTAGTGACAATGTCGGTCACCGATTCTTCTAAGGTATTTTCGATCGTTTTACCGATAACCGGTAGGTAGTGCAGAGAAGAGACTTGCGCATTACTTCTTACGGCTTTTCCCACGCTTTTCCTTACGTGTTCGCGAATCACTTCGCCGTGTTCTTCATTCTGAATAGATTGGCCTAAATGGTTGATCACCCCTGCCATCCACTGAGTAATTACCGGGCGACGGGGAGCAAGCACCTGTGCGTTGATATCGTCTAATAATGGTGAACCTGCCGAAATATCTTTCTGTGCATCGCTTAATACTTTAACCACAATCCTATCACTGAGTTCTTCAACAAACACGTCGTAGTAAAAGGCGAAAAAGCGGAATACCGCAGTTTGGTTTAAATCGATAATTTCGAACTTGTGCAAGCGATGTAATAGGGAGAATATTCGCAAAAAGCGAAACAGACGAGTCGGCCCAGTTGGGATCAAACCAATAATGTCGTACCAGTGTAAAAACGGGAAAAAATACCAGCGTAAGTGTTCTTTGCGGATAACAGCAACTACCCAGCGAAAGCAGAATTCGGTGAAAAACATAGCGATAAAGACTAAGTCGACCAACAAAAAGTTATTGTGAATAGGGTCGTACGCGCTAAGGAATGTGGGAAAGTAGGTACCTAGTAGGCCATACACAAAGTCTGTGGCGTACAGTGCATCAAAAATCAGCCATGCTAGGTTCACAAACAATATCCCTAGCATGACTAAATCTAGAATTAACCAAGGCGTTTCGTGACTATTTCGCAAATTTTCTCGGTTAATTCTTAGCATTTCCATATCCTTTTTGTGACGTAACGCGTAAACGCTGAAAAGCAGACCCGTCATCTCCCGCGCACTTTACATCACTAACTTGGCGCGTTTAGCCTTGTTACATCCACATAAAGTTTAAGTTTTTGACCGGGTTGAAGGTATCGCTTGGTATTTAGCGAGTTCCACTTACCGATATCGCTGACTTTTACATTAAACTTGCTTGCAATAAGCGACAGTGAGTCACCATTTCTTACAGTGTAAGTCAGCTTTTTGGTAACACCGCTAGTTACGCCGCTTTCTTGCCAAACGACGAGTGTCTTACCCGGGTGTAGCATATCGCCCGGTGCCATACCGTTCCATTTCGCAAGCTGCTTAGTGCTTATTTTGTATTTACGGGCAATATCCCAAAGCGTATCACCTGATTTAACAATATGGCTTATTTTCTGTTGCGATGTGTTGCTGTTTTGCAAACTTGCTAAACGTTGTTCCTGCGACAAAGTATAGCTGTCGAGCTCTTGAAGCGCGACGGGAACCATAATGGCCTGACCTACACGTATCATAGAACTGTCCAGTTCGTTAATTCTTTTTAGCACTTTCACTGTCGTATGATACTGCTTAGCAATTTTGCTTAAGCTGTCGCCAGTTTTTACTGAATGACGTACCCAGTTCAAACGTTCTTTTTGATCTATGTTCGCGAGTGCTTGAGAAAACGCCGCTGCCTTTTTGATTGGAAGAACTAACCTATGAGGGCCATCAGGCGATGTTGCCCAACGGTTGAACCCCGGGTTTAAGCCATGAAGTTCCTTTAACGACATACCCGCCAGTTCTGCGGCAAAAGCCAAATCGACCTGTGAGCCAATATCAACCACCTCGATAACCGCCACATTCTCAATTTCTGGCCATGAATACGCGTACTCATCTTTATTTTTAAGAATATCTGCTAATGCCAAAAGTTTAGGCACGTAAGCGCGTGTCTCTCTCGGTAAGTCTAAATTCCAGAAATCAGTGGGTTTACCTGCACGTTTATTTGCGTTGATTGCTCTTTGAACTCGACCCTCGCCACTGTTATACGCAGCCAGTGCGTGTAGCCAGTCTCCCTCGAACATTTCATTTAAATAGGTGAGGTAATCAAGCGCACCTTGCGTTGAAGCAACCACATCACGGCGACCGTCATACCACCAGTTTTGCGGCATACCAAAACGTTTGCCTGTACCAGGTATAAACTGCCACATTCCCGCAGCGCGACCGTGCGAATACGCAAAGGGGTCGAATGCACTTTCTACGATAGGCAAAAGCACTAGCTCCATTGGCATGTCGCGCTTTTCAATTTCTTCAACGATGTAATAAAGAAAGGGCTTTGCGCGTTTAACAACACGCGCCATATACTCAGGATGCTTTAAGTACCATTTTCGTTGGGAATTGACTCGGCTATCATCTGGTATGGGAAGCGCGAAGCTTGCGCTGGCTCGTGCCCACACATCAGTCACTACCGCCTGCGTATGAACGTCAGGTGTATCGGTAATTTCTGCTCCTTCTTCGAGCACTTCGTCGTTGGGATGAACGACATCGATTACGCCTTCTCTTGCAAGCTCGCAATCAGAAATAGCTTCTTCGGTTTCGTGAATTTCACTACAGGCTTCTAATGACACATTCTCGTTAGTGTTAATTTGCGCACTGTCGTCATTATTATCGGTTAACTGACAACCCGTTAACCCTATCGCCAATATCAGCGGCGATAGTGGGAAAAACTTCAACTGCATATATGAAGAAACCTCTTGGAGCACTGCAAACCGACAATCTTACGATAATCGGTTTAATAATGCATCAAAACTCATCTTTCCAGCGGCGAACTGCAGCAAAAACTGCTACATCGTCAACCAGGTTATTTTCGCAATAGGCTTCGGCAGCGGTTTTCACAGAAAGTTCATGTGCCCTTAGAAACGGATTGATATTTTTTTGTTCTTTGAGAGTGCTCGGTAGCGTAGGCATGTTTTTTTCACGCATTAACGTTACCCAGTCTGAATATTCGTTCAGCGCCTTATTGTTGGGTTCAACCGATAAGGCAAACTTCACATTTGCTTGGGTGTACTCATGGGTACAGTACACTTTTGTGGTATCGGGTAAACGCTTGAGTTTATTGAGTGAGTGATGCATTTGTTCCGGTGAGCCTTCAAATAGTCTTCCACAACCAGCAGAAAACAAGGTATCGCCGCAAAACAAAGTGCCATGCCCAAAGAAAGCAATATGGTCTAGCGTGTGTCCGGGCACTTCCATGACCTGCAAGGACAAATTCAGAACGGGAAGCGATACCGTATCACCTTGCGACACCGATTTGGTAATGCCGCGAATGTGGTTCCCACGAGGCCCAATAACGGGAAGATCGGGGACTGCGGACACCAGTTTTGCAATGCCACCTGTGTGATCTCGGTGATGATGCGTGATAAGCACTGCACTTAGTGTTAAGCCTTTTGCTCTAAGAAAAGCTAGTACAGGCTCGGCATCTCCCGGGTCGACAACAATCGCATTATCATCATCGTAAAGACACCAAATATAATTATCAGTGAATGCGGGGATAGGGTGAATGCTCACGTTTGAAGGAAGTGTTTCTGCCGTCATATTTGTCCCTGCTTGTGTAGGTAGAATAATGCGTTACTATAGGGGCTTGTGGACAGCAGAGCAACCAAAGAGCGCGCAGTGATAATGAAATCGGCGTTTAGAGCCAAACCACCTCGCTACCCCACAAACTGGGGAGACTTTCCTGCGGGTGAGCACATTCGCACTGCGGTTAACACAGTGTGTAGTGATTACGCAGAACGCATTTTCGGGTATCACTTCGCCAAATTAGGCACACTCAGCGCAGAAATTAATCTGGATAGTAGCCCTATACGGCATCATATCAATCATGTTCCGTTTGATAGCCAATTAAGCGGGCAGTATGAGCAGGAAAGTCAGAACAAAGCGCTAGGGCAGAATGACGCGTCGAGCCACGCATTTAAAGATGACCAATATGGTAACGTTAAAAAGAACAGAGGTAACACTGTTGTTGGGTTGTCGCATCGGTTGCCTTTTTCGGAAAACAGCATTGATGGTTTTTTGCTCGCAAATGAACTTGACTTTGCGCAGGACCCTCACGAAATTTTAAGAGAAGTAGATCGCGTCATAACACAAAACGGCTACGTTATTATTAGTGGGTTCAACCCTTTAAGCTTGGCGGGCATTGCCAAGTACTTGCCGGTAAAACGCGGCAATATTCTTCATGATGCACGCTTTTTTACATCATACCGCATTAAAGACTGGCTTCAGCTACTCGGCTTTGAAATAGTGGAACAGCGGCAAGTGCTGTTTTCTACGCTTTTCTTTCAGCAACGATGGAAGGGGGCTGTGAAGCTTCAAAACTATCTCGCGTCTTACTTGCCTTGGTGTAGTGCTGTTTATGTCATTTTAGCGAAGAAGCGGGTGATTCCCATGACTGCTATCAAGCCCAAGCGCAACGTCAAACCTAGTTTCTCAGCGGTTGGTGCTAGTGTAAGAGCCACCACGTTTAATCGCTCTCGCCGTTAGTTTCGCTCGCTTTGTTGTCGCTACGTACAAAGTGACTAGCCGAGCTCTCATGCCCACTGTAACCCTAATAATAAGGTTACAAAAAAGCCACGAAGGTTTTAATCCAACGTGGCTTTTGGTGTAGAGACCGTTTTTGATTCGGTTTCTTGACGCAACTGCGTTACTTCAAGAGGCTTACTTAACGCGCATACCAGGCTTTGCGCCTTCGTGAGGTTCAAGGATATAAAGCTCGTCGCCGCCAGGGCCTGCGGCCAATACCATGCCTTCACTCATACCGAAGCGCATTTTACGCGGGGCTAAGTTAGCCACCATTACAGTGTGCTTGCCGATAAGGGCTTCTGGCGAGTAGGCTGATTTAATGCCTGCAAATACCTGTCTGGTTTCGCCGCCTAAGTCGAGCTCTAAACGTAAAAGCTTGTCGGCTTTCTCCACGTGCTCTGCTTTCGCAATGCGGGCAATACGCAAATCTACCTTCGCAAACTCATCAAACGAGATGGTATCGCTGATAGGATCTTTCGCAAGCGGGCTGTCTGGGTCGACAGCCGGTGCTGCTGGCGCTAGGCTTTCTTTTGAATCTTCAACCATGGCGTCAATCTTCTCCATTTCTACACGCTGCATCATTGGCTTGAACTTGTTGATGGCATGGCCTTTCAATAAGGTTTGCAGTGAATTCCAGTCGAACGTGTCGTTTAAGAACTCTTCAGCTTTTTCCGCAAGCACAGGCAGTACGGGCTTTAAGTAAATCACTAAAAGACGGAACATATTGATACCTAGCGAGCATACGTCGTGCGTGAACTGCTGCTTAGTTTCGTCTTTAATGGTTACCCAAGGCGCGTTGTTGTCAATAAACTGGTTCGCTTTGTCAGCAAGGGCCATGATTTCGCGCACAGCTTGGTGGTATTTGCGTTTCTCGAAAAGTGCAGCGATGCTTTCAGACGCGTTTTGGAACTCAGCAATCAACTCTGGCTCAATGACGTTGTCAGACAATTTGCCGTCGAAACGCTTGGTGATAAAGCTTGCGCAGCGGCTTGCAATGTTAACCACTTTACCTACTAGGTCTGAATTCACTTTTTGAGCAAAGTCAGTAAAGTTAAGGTCGATGTCGGTAACGCCGTCACCGAGCTTAGACGCAAAATAGTAACGTAGATATTCTGGGTTCAAATGATCAAGGTAAGTACGGCCTTTTATGAAAGTACCGCGCGACTTTGACATTTTCGCACCGTTTACCGTTACAAAACCGTGAATGTTTACGCCAGTAGGCTTACGGTAGCCTGCGCCTTCAAGCATGGCGGGCCAGAATAGGCAATGGAAGTAGGTAATGTCTTTACCAATGAAGTGGTAAAGCTCGGCCTCTGAATCTGCTTTCCAGAAATCGTCAAACTCTAGGCTGTTCTGATCGCAGAAGTTTTTGAAACTCGCCATATAGCCAACGGGTGCATCTACCCACACATAAAAGAACTTGTTTGGGGCACCTGGAATTTCAAACCCGAAATAAGGCGCGTCGCGACTGATGTCCCACTGCTGAAGGCCTTCAGTGAACCACTCTTGTAGCTTGTTGGCCATCTCTTCTTGAAGGGCACCGGAGCGGATCCACTCTTTCAGCATGCCTTCAAATTTAGGCAGGTCGAAAAAGAAGTGCTCAGATTCACGTAACACCGGTGTGGCACCCGATACAACGCTGCGCGGGTTTTTCACTTCAGTGGGGCTATACGTTGCGCCGCACACGTCACAGCTATCGCCGTTTTGGTCTTCTGCGCCACAGCTTGGGCACGTACCCTTAACGAAACGGTCCGGCAAGAACATTTCTTTTTCAGGGTCGAACAGTTGGTTAATAGTGCGCTTACTGATGTAACCTGCGTTATCTAAACGGGTGTAAATTTCTTCACACAATGCCTTGTTTTCTGGCGAATGGGTTACATAGTAATTGTCGTAATTAACGTGGAAATCAACAAGGTCTTGATGATGCTCTGCACGGGTTCTAGCCACCATTTCTTCTGGTGTAATGCCAAGCTCTTGGGCTTTAAGCATAACCGGCGTACCGTGTGCATCGTCTGCGCAAACACTGTAACATTCGTTTCCGCGAAGGCGTTGAAAACGAGTCCAGATGTCGGTTTGAATGTGTTCTAGCAAATGACCTAAATGAATAGAGCCATTTGCGTATGGCAACGCACTGGTTACCAGAATTCGGCGTTTTTCTGACATAATGACGTTATTGATTCTTTGCGTTTCAAAATGGGTGCAAATACTAGCGGAAAACCGCGTTTTTTGCATTACGTAATTCACACAATTCTACTACTAGTAAGGCATTTTATGTTCTTTTCTCGCAAAGCGGAGCCACTAACGCAAAAAGTTGCTGTAATTTTGGCCAAGTATTTTTCATTAGATGTTGAAGATACCTTGCCATGGTGTGCGTTCAGCCAGACAGAAAATGAAGATGCGGGAGTTACGGTTACTTTACCATTTTGTATCGCCACACAGTTAAACGTGCTTAAAGAAGAAGTAATTAAACAACTAAAAGGCAAGCTTGATGATGCCACGCTTACCTTTAAACAACATATTGCCAGCGGTGAAACAGCGGTTGCACCGGTAACCAACATTAAAAATATCATAGCGGTCGCCTCTGGCAAAGGCGGCGTCGGAAAGTCTACAACCAGTATCAACCTTGCATTTGCGCTTATGCAGGAAGGCGCTAAAGTAGGAATTTTAGATGCCGATATCTACGGTCCATCAATTCCTATTATGCTTGGTAACCCCGATGCGCACCCTGAAAGCGAAGACAACAAGCATATGCAGCCACTTAACGCTCATGGCTTGGTGGCAAATTCCATCGGGTATTTGGTTCCACAAGAAGATGCAGCCGTTTGGCGTGGACCTATGGCGAGTAGGGCGCTTAAACAGCTATTAGACGAAACCTTATGGCCCGTGCTCGATTACTTAATTGTAGATATGCCGCCGGGTACTGGCGACATTCAGTTGACGATGGCGCAGCAAGTGCCGCTTACCGCATCTGTCGTAGTAACTACGCCACAAGATTTAGCGCTAGCGGATGCGCAAAAGGGCATCAGCATGTTTGAAAAAGTTAACGTGCCGGTGCTGGGGCTTATTGAAAATATGAGCTATTACCAATGCAGAGCCTGTGGTACCAAAGACTACGTGTTTTCAAAAGACGGGGGGGAGGCACTTGCCGAACGTCATGGGTTACCGCTTCTGGGGCAGCTTCCCCTTGATATCCACATTCGGGAGCATGGCGATGCGGGCACACCCTTGTTAATAACTTCGCCTGAAAATGACTTGAGTGAAAGTTATCGAGAGGCAGCGCGGGCACTGTCTATGCAATTAGCCCTTACCGTTGCGCCGCGCAAAGGAGCGGTTACACACATCAAAGGCGACCCGATTGGAATAGTGGGTAAAGCTTAGTTCGACATGAATGGTCAGCATGTCAGGCTGCTTCCTTTTAAAATTAAGTAAAAATTGCGCAAAAGCTGATAAAACAAGCGTTTGAGCAGTTGAATGCAGGCCATGACATACGCATAATAGCGGCCTAACGAAATGAGGAATACACCATGCGCTTGTGCGACCGCGATATCTACCAACATCTGCAAGATGGAAAAATTAAAATCGACCCTACACCTAACTACGATCAGATTAGTGGTGTAACGGTAGATATCCGCCTAGGTAACAAGTTTCGTGTATTTGAAGATCACCAAGCGCCGTTCATAGATTTAAGTGGCCCGAAAACGCAAGTGCAAGAAGCGCTCGATCACGTGATGAGCGATGAAATTGTGCTGGAAGAGGGCAAGGCTTTTTTTCTTCACCCTGGCGAGCTGGCGCTTGCTATCACGCATGAATCCGTAACCTTGCCTGACAACATTGTGGGTTGGCTCGATGGGCGTTCATCGCTTGCGCGTTTGGGCTTGATGGTGCACGTAACCGCGCACCGAATTGACCCAGGTTGGTCCGGCAATATCGTACTTGAATTTTACAACAGCGGTAAACTTCCTCTGGCGCTTCGCCCCAAAATGAAGATTGGAGCGCTCAGCTTTGAAGTGCTTTCCGCACCGGCAGAAAAGCCTTATAACGCAAGAGTCGATGCGAAATATAAAGGTCAAGCGGGTGCAGTAGCCAGCAGAATCTCGTCGGATGAAGAAAGCAAGTAAGAAAAGTAGCTAAAAAACAAGGTTTTTTGAAAAGCCTCGTGCGTTTCCCGCCAATTACTGATAGAAAATATAAGAGCAATAACTAGGGTTTAAGCCCTTGCACTTATAATAAAGCTATCAGTAAAGGGAAGCGCAATGCACACTGACCCTCAACCGTCTCCAGAAATCCAACGGCGAAAGCCGACACGAAAAAACAGTATTATTCTGTTTGCGTTCATAGTCTCTGTTCTAAGTGGTATTGGGCTATGGGTTATTGACCAACCCAGCGACATCATTTTTACCGCCGCTATTACGTTATTTGTTGCGGTACTTTGGGTAACTGAAGCACTTCCCATTCCGGCGACTTCACTTTTACCTTTTGCACTATTTCCGCTATTTGGGGTGTTGTCGCACAGCGAAGCCGCATCAGCGCTTGGCAGTCACGTTATCATTCTATTAATGGCTGCGTTTATGCTGTCTAAAGCATTAGAGCGCGCTAATTTGCACAAGCGTTTTGCAATTTATATGCTTCGTGTAACAGGCAGTGGTAGCCCGCTTAAGCTGGTACTTGGTTTCATGCTGACTACCGCTGTGCTAAGCATGTGGATAAGTAACACAGCCACGGTTTTGATGATGTTGCCTATGGCGATTGCTATTATCAACGCGGTAGACAACCCGCGTTTTGGCGTAGCACTTATTCTCGGTATAGCCTATTCAGCAAGCTTGGGCGGGGTGGGTACGCCAATTGGCACGCCACCGAATATAATCTTCATGAGCGTATATGAAGAAACTCAAGGCATTGAATACAGTTTTATCGATTGGATGAAAACGGGTGTTCCTATTGTGATTATAGGCGTACCGATTATGGCGTTATGGCTAGCGCGCGGTATTAAAGAAGTGGGAAACATCGATTTACCCATGCCAAGTACATGGACAAAAGCTGAAAAACGCGTGCTTGCCATATTTGGCACGGTGGCATTCGCCTGGATTTTCCGGCCTTTTTGGACAGCATGGATAGGCGTAAGCACCATAAGCGACAGTACGATTGCCGTCGCCGGTGTTGCCGCCATGTTCTTCACCAACAGCGGTAATGACAACGGGCAGGTGGACGCTAAAGGCAATAACGACAAGCTGCTAGATTGGAAAACGGCCAACGATATTCCATGGGGAATGTTACTTCTATTTGCAGGCGGCATTTGTATTGCTAAAGCGTTTATGTCTTCAGGCCTAAGCGTATTAATGGGAACATGGCTTACGGGGCTTTCTACCTTGCCGGTTCTTCTTTTGGTACTTTGTATTTGTCTGTTTGTAACCTTCCTAACGGAAATAACGTCTAATACAGCGACGTCGACATTGCTAATGCCCATTCTCGCCGCCGCAGGTATGGCGGTGGGAGTAGACCCAAAACTACTTATGATACCAGCAGCGATAAGCGCAAGTTGCGCCTTTATGTTGCCGGTGGCAACCGCACCTAACGCAATCGCATATTCAACAGACAAATTTGATATTAAGACCATGGCGAAAGAAGGTGTAGTGCTAAACGTGCTGGTTGCATTCGTAGTAACGGCGGTATGTTACGTTACGCTCGCCTGATAAATCTAACGGTTGATGATGGGATTTAACGTATAAATTAGCAAAGGTGGTTAGCAATTGAGCGCTTGAACAGGCTTATTGCTAATTCTCGTTGCATTGTGAATAAATTTGAGTAGACTTACTCGCTCTTTCGGTCGGTGTGTAGCGCAGCCTGGTAGCGCACTGTCATGGGGTGTCAGGGGTCGGAGGTTCAAATCCTCTCACACCGACCAACTTCTCTCTTCGAAGCGACACTCAATCCTCGGCTATTTCACAGTAAAGATAGCTTTCAAGATACCTTTTAACAACTCAATCACTTAATTCCGATAAACTCAAAAATCGATCCCAACACTAGTTCGGCACTTTCAATTTGCGGGTAGTGACCAATATTCTCAAGTTCAACTATATCAGGTTTGGGAATGAGTTCTTTGTATCGAGCTGCCATATGTGCGCCTGAGATGGGGTCGGCCATGCCGACCGTTAGTCGAAGAGGAACGGTTGTATTTTGAAGTGCGCCTACCCAGCGTTCTCTGTATTGCTTACGTTGGTTCATATAATCCAGCAGTAAATGCATATATCTGTGGCCGTTGTTCTCAACAATGAGCGCCCAAAAATCATCAATTTCTTGTTCAGAAGGCGGCGTGTTTGGCCCAAAAATATTCAGCATGCTTTTTCGAAGGGCATTTTTATTTAGAAAACGAATAAGCAAACCGCCAACAGGAGAAAGAAGAAGCTTTTGAATAGGCAGTGCTAAATGAGTTTCTGGGAACAAACCACCATTCAATAAATGCAGTGATTCAATATGAAATGACAGAGTATTTTCATTGTGTTGTGCCAATAGCTCTTGCGCTGCCGTGTCGCCATAATCGTGAGATAGCACATGCGCTTTTTGAATGGCTAAATGCTTCATGACGGCACTTATCACCGCTACTTGCTCTTTGATTTGATACCTTTTCGGCGCTTTACTGCTAAACCCAAACCCCAGCATGTCCAGTGTAACGCAGTGAAAATGAAGGGTGAGGTCAGGCCAAAGTTTAATCCAATCAAAGCTTGCGGTGGGATATCCGTGAATGAGTAAGAGAGTAGGGCCTTGGCCTTCAGTTCGAAAGAAAACGCGCTGCCCATCTATATTTAGAAACTGACCGCCCTCGCGCCAATGATTCAGCTGCATTTTTACTTACTCGTAGTATTTACTTTCGCTTAGCTTGACGTGCTAATGGGCTAACGTCTGTCGTAAGGGCGACATTTCTATAGTGACGAATTGCTATTAGTCACGTCAAACCTCAAACATCAGCGAAGGGGTAAACAACCGCAGTGTGGCGAGCAAATACTCATTGCTCAATAGGAATACGTACGGCTACCGTAGTTCCTTCTCCAGGCGCTGATGAAAGACCAATATCGCCATTAAATTTTTGTCGAACCAGATTGTATAAAATGTGAAGACCCAGCCCAGTGCCGCCTTTATCCCTGGCTGTGGTATAAAAGGGTTCAAACACTTTTCGGTGAAACTCTTCTGCAATACCTTTGCCGTTGTCCCTTACGCTTATAACAATATTGTTGTCTTGTTTAGTACACGATACGGTAACTTTATTGCCATCGTTATTTACTGACGGTCCAAATGCATGACGTTGGGCGTTTGAAATTAAGTTAGTTAATATCTGGGCGATAACGCCAGGGCAAGTGGTAATGACTAAATCTGGTGTTACATCAATAAAGAGGTCAACTTGTTCTTTGCGAAGCATAGGCTTAAGGGGATTACATACGCGAGGAATGTATTCATCCAACGCGATTTCTTCAATTTCTAGTGAGGTTTGGTCAGCAGAAGTGCGTTTAAAATCCTGCACCAAGTTCGCCGCGCGCATTAAGCTGTTCTCAGCTAGAATAAGACCCTCTGAACATACGGCTTCGAAGTCTTTAAAGCCTTGTTCTGTCAGTTCGCCCTCCTCAAAATCACGAAATATACTTTTAAGCTCTTCTTTACAGTTACTCACAGACGTTAATGCAATGCCCAGAGGCGTGTTAACCTCATGAGCAATACCCGCCACCAAGTTACCCAGTGCCGCCATTTTTTCTGATTCGATAAGCCTTTCTTGTGCGGCCTCAAGTGCTGCGGTACGTTCTTTTACACGTTGTTCTAGCGTCTGATTAGCTTGTATGAGTTTTGCTTCATATACTGCGCGCTCATTAGCGCTCACCGCACGTCCGTAAAGGTCAGCCAGCGATGAGGCAAAAACTATTTCATCGGGTTCCCATGTGCGGGGCTCACCTTGATGCTCGCAGCAGATGATGCCGATCATCTTGCCCCGATGTCGAATAGGCACGTCTAGCATTGAGGCGATACCCAACGGCTTTAAATACACATCAGCAAACTCAAACGTGGCAACGTCTGTTACCGCATTGTGTGCAACAATACTTCGTTCACTGTCTAACGCTTCAAAGTAGTGGGGAAAGTCTTTGCGCGTAAGTACCAGGCTCTCGTGCTCAAGGTTGTTGCTTTTATCAATTAGCAAGGCGCATTTGACGAGGGTTTGCTCAGCATCGTAAAGCCATATGCCCGCCCGAGTGATTTTCAGGCCCTCACAGATAGAATTGATGATCAACCTTAACGCGGTTGCCAAGTCTCCTTTATCAATATCGGCACTTTGGCCAACGCGCAGCAATATAAGTTCTAACGACTCTTTCATCACTCTTCATCCGGTTCTAGCGCTCGAATTTCTTGGATCTTATCAAAGTGTTCCAACATGATTTGCGTTATGAGTGGATCAAATTGCTTGCCCGCGTTTTCACGCAAATAGTCTTTTACCTCTTCTTCACTCCAAGCGGGCTTGTAACAACGCTTCGATAAAAGAGCATCGACCACATCCACTATCGCCATAATGCGCCCCTCAAGAGGAATCGCGTCTCTCTCTAAGCCTAATGGGTATCCTTTTCCGTCCCAGCGTTCATGGTGTGATTTGGCGATGATAGCGCCCATTTTTGCGACAATACGGTCAGAGCCGGCCAGTAGGTCGTAACCTCGTTGCGCGTGGGTTTTCATTATTTCCCACTCATCAGGATCAAGCTTTCCTGGCTTATGCAAGATAGTTTCTGGAATACTAATTTTTCCCACGTCGTGAAGTGCTGCTGCATATCGAATGGTTTCGATAAACTCTTTACTCAAGTGCAGCTTTTCTGACAAGAACTCTGTCATAAGAATAACGCGCTTTACGTGGCCACCGGTTTCTTTGCTACGCATTTCAATTGCGTCGCTCAGCACCATGATGAGTTCTTTCTGGGTCTGCTGTATGTCCTCTTTTTGCGTGAGGTTTTGGAAAATAATGGCAACATTAGAAGCAAACATTTCAAGTGTTTTGCGCTGTAGAGCATCTAACGGACTGTTTAGCTTGACGTATAAAATATTATGTGTAGTTTCTCCCGTAGGGTAGTAACCAACAAAGAGATCGTCAGATTGATAATGGGCTTTACTGACAAGCACATGTTTGACTTTTTCCTCTATCGACTCGGGAATTTTTTTAGAAATACCTGGCTCGCACAATCCCACGAGGTCGCCACTTGCGCCTAACACCGTCATGGTGGTGTCACCATAAAGATCGGTGTGTTGGGTTGATAAATAGAGCACGGAGTTGTCTAAATTTAGTAGCGTGAGCGTTTGCTTTAATACAGCAGTGCCAAACTGAGACAAAGATTGACTCGCTAGCACAGAAGAGGATGATTTGAGAACATCCTCCATACCGCGCTTACCCTTTTCGATAGTTTGAATGTCGCGATAAGAGCGAATGGCGGTATAGACGCATGACTTAAGCTTAAGGGAAGAGAGTTCGGTTTTAGCCTTGTAGTCGTTGATGTCGTATCGTCGGATAACTTCTTCTTCAGGTGCCTGACCAGGTTGCCCTGTTCGCAGTATGAGACGAGAAGTGTGGTTATCTAAATCGTTCCTTATGGCGTCAATAAGTTTTAGACCCGCGTCGTCGGTTTCCATCACCACATCGATAAACGCTAAAGCAATATCTGGATGAGCGGTAAATAGCGCTAGGCCTTGCTCACCGCTATAAGCCGATAAAAACTCTACGCCCCGTTCTTCAAAACTGAATTTTCGCAGTGTAAGTTTAGTGACTTCGTGAACGCCTTCTTCATCGTCTATGATGGCTATTTTCCAAGGCGCTTTGCGCGCAGTAACAGGCTCTTTTTTTACTTTTTTAAATAGCGACATACATTATTTAACAAAACATAGAGTGCTTTAAAAGTAAGCTACAATTCCTGATGCCGCAATTGAAGGGAAATTAAATTGTTCTAAAGTTTAATACGATTGAATCTTTACAGTAACCACAGTGGCATCAATCACTATTAATAAAACGGGCAATCAGGGGATAAAGGAAGGACTAACGAGGCTTGGTGGCCCTATCACTTGAAAAACAAGCGATAGGGGCAATTGTATTGAAGGCTAACTCAAAGAATTAACTGTCTTCAATAGGCGTATGTTCAGTAATAGGCACCGTATTCACATCTGTATCCAAACTTTCTACCGCATTTTTCACGCCTGCAGCATAATCGGGGTGCACTTTCTCTAATACTGCGTACCATCTTTCTTTCACACTGTCAGAGCACGGGCCCATAGCAGCCGCATAATTCTTATATAGACGCGCCTTCTGGTCGTCTGAAAACATTTCGTAGAGTTTACGTGGCTGAACGTAATCGGCATCAGATTCATTTTGATGGTATCGGTCAGCATCTCCGTCTATGCGCAGCGGTGGTTCCTTCAAGGAAAAATCCGCGACAGGCCCGTCATATTGATTAGGTTCGTAGTAAGCGTCAGGGTTACCAAAGTCGTTGGTGAAGAAACGCATAGCACCGTCTTTATGATAGTGATTCACTTCACTATTTTTGGGGGCATTAGCCGGAAGCGCCTCATAATGAGTACCTAAACGATATCTGTGGGCATCCGCATAAGCAAACACGCGAGCTTGAAGCATCTTGTCTGGACTAAAACCGATTCCCGGTACAACGTTTGATGGGCTGAACGCGGCATTTTCAACCATTTGGAAATAGTTTTCTGGGTTTTTGTTCATTTCCAACACGCCCACTTCGATAAGAGGGTATTCGTCATGAGGCCACACTTTGGTTAAATCGAACGGGTTGTAGCTTTGCTGGCCAGCTTCCTCTTCAGGCATTGCTTGAATATACATTTTCCATTTTGGAAATTTGCCTTCATCAATGGCGTTATAGAGTTCTTCCTGATATTTTTCACGGGTGCTGCCAATGATCTTTTCAGACGTTTCGTTGGTGTAGTTTTTAATGCCTTGCTGAGTTTTAAAATGGAACTTCACCCAGTGACGTACACCGTCTTTGTTCCACATGCTAAACGTATGGCTTCCATAGCCATTCATATGCATTGGCGATACAGGTATGCCACGGTCTGACATTAAAATGGTCACTTGATGGACACTTTCTGGTTGGCCAGCCCAAAAGTCGAACATCGCTTCTGGTGAGCGAAGGTTTGTTTTAGGGTGTCGCTTTTGTGTTCGGATGAAATCTGGGAACTTATAGCCGTCTCGAATAAAGAACACTGGGGTGTTGTTGCCCACCATGTCCCAATTTCCTTGCTGAGTATAAAACTTTAAACTGAAACCCCGTACATCTCGTTCGGTATCGGCGGCACCAGATTCCCCCGCCACGGTAGACCATCGGCTTAGTACTTCGGTCTGTTTACCTATTTCTGAAAACATATCTGCGCAGGTGTAGTCAGTAATGTCGTGGGTAACGGTAAATGTGCCTTGCGCTCCCCAGCCTTTTGCGTGAACAACACGCTCCGGAATTCGTTCTCGGTTTTGGTGGGCCAATTTTTCAATGAGCTGATAATCTTGTAAGAGGGCAGGGCCGCGTTCCCCGGCGGTCTTGGTAGTTTCATTGCTTACTACAGGGGTACCTGCGGATGTGGTTAACTGCGGTTTTTTAGCCATTTGTAACTCCTTTCATTGCTTTTTTCAAAGCCAAACTTCCATAAACACCATGCGTGTCTGACTCATGACGTAAAATTGCTACGCGCTATTAGCAGAAAGGGTTTACAAACCTCTATATATATCTATAAAAACAAACAATCCTAATTTGAATGCAAGCCTATTGAAGAGCGTATCACGGATGTTTACTCTAATTTAACAATTCGACAGCTATTTAATGGTTTAAGGAAGTTCATGAATTTTGCAGAGTTTGCAGCATCAAGAAAAAGCGTTCGCGGATTTACGCAGCAGCCGGTTACAAAAGAGACGGTAGATGCGATTATCAATGCGGCAAAATGGGCGCCGTCTTCATACAACACTCAAACTTGGAAGATACACGCGGTAACGGGGGATGTATTAGATAAAATTCGCGAAGGGAACACGAAAAATACGCTGGAAGGTAAGCCTCATGTTCGTGATTTTCCTTACAAAGAGGATTACGAAGGCATTCACCGCCAACGCCAGATCGACGTTGCCATACAGCTTTTTGATGTGATGGGCATCAGTCGTGAGGACAAAGAAAAACGCATGGACTGGATGATGCGTGGTTTCCGCCAATTTGATGCCCCCGTTTCGCTGGTTTTAACCTACGATAAATCACTGGAGCCTGCGGGTATAACCCAATTCGGCTTGGGCTCTTTGGCCTACGGAATTGTTTTAGCAGCCTGGGATTTAGGGCTCGGTTGTGTCATTAACGGGCAGGGTATCATGCAGTCAGATGTCGTGCATAAATACGCAAACATTCCCGATGATGAAGCCATCATGATTTGTATTGCGTTAGGTTACCCAGACCCAGATTTTCCAGCAAACGATGTTCGCTCAACCAGAGCAGATAACGAAGAGTTTGTGACTTATCACGGGTTCTAATTCGATTTGTCTTTGATTCAATTCTAGTTTAGACGTTTCGTTAGAAAGTGCGAGCGCACAAAGAATTGATGGTGAGTCGTCTTGTTGCAAAAGAGAAAAATAAGCATAAGCAAGAGAGAGACAGTAAAGACATGTTACTTTACTGTCTTTATAAGCGCTATTTACCTTTCATCTGACGGTGCGTAACGCTCCAACCAGTGTGCGTAAGGTGCTGGCATAACCCAAGATGGTTTTTCAACACCTAGCTGTTTCGCTGCAAAATAAGTCCAGTGTGGGTTGGTTAGGTGCATTCTTCCCACCATGACCACATCCAACTGTTCGTTTTTTACAGTGTCGTTGGCAAGCTCGGGCGTATCGACACCCCAAGCGGTAGCTACGGGAATATCTGCTTCATCACGTACGCGCTTCGCGATAGGTGCTAAAAACGCCGGTCCCCAAGGAATGTTAGCATCGGGCGTGTTAAAGCCAACACTAACACTGACAAAATCAGCGCCAATTTCTTTAAACTGCTTTATCAGTTCAATCGACTCATTTAGCGTTTGTTCGTCGTCGCCATCGTATTCGATAACACCAAAGCGCACGGTAAGCGGCAAGTTTTCAGGCCACACTTCACGCACAGCGCTAAGTGTTTCAAGTAAGAATCGACCGCGGCCTTGTGCATCACCGCCGTACTCGTCTGTACGCTTGTTGGCGTGCTTTGAGAAGAAGCTTTGGGCCAAATAACCGTGGGCAAAATGAAGCTCTAGCCACTCATATCCAGCTTCAAGTGCACGCTTGGCGCCCTTAACGAAGTCAGCCTTAACACGTTCAATGTCGGCCTTGGTCATTTCCTTAGGCGTTACTGGCAGGTGTGCACCAAACGCTTCGGCAGACGGTCCAATAGGCTGCCAACCTTTGTCATCACTTGGCTGAATATGATCGTCACCTTCCCACGGGCGGTTAGCACTGGCTTTACGCCCCGCATGAGCAATTTGAATTCCAGCAACAGCGCCTTGGCTTTTAATGCGCTCGGCAATGTTTTTTAAGCCACTAACGTGTTCGTCTTTCCAAATACCTAGGCAATTTGGCGTAATGCGGCCTTCTGGGGAAACGGCAGTCGCTTCTACAATTACAAGACCTGCGCCACCACGGGCGAACGACTGGTAGTTTGCTTCATGCCACTGATTGGTAAAGCCGTCTTCTGCGGAATACTGGCACATCGGAGGCACGGCAATACGGTTGCGAAGCGTCACGTCTTTTAACGAAAATGGTTCAAACAGTGGAGTCATATTTTCTCGCTATTTAAAATGAGAGTAACAAGTACCCAGCCGTTGCGGGGTACTCTGTTGTTCAAAACGCATATGTGCTTTGCACCATATGCAAATGGGCTTACGCCGCTAAGGTCAAAATTTCGCGGGCTTTCGCAAGGTCTATGTCGCCATGTTCTCCCAGCGCGGTTAAGCCATTGCGTTCTAGGTTCTCGACAAGTCCATCAATGGCAGACTTTTCAATGCCATAATCAGACAAACGGGTTTTAACCTGCATAGTTTCGAAAAAGTCTTGGACAGCTTTAATGGTTAGGTCGATGGCCTTTTCTTTGTCATCTTCCTGAATGCCGAACACGCGCTCGCCTAGCTGCAGAATTTTTTCCTGCTTCTTGTCGCGCTGCACAAACATGAGCGATGGCAATACGATGGCTAGTGTTACCGCGTGGTCTAAACCATGCAGCGCGGTAAGTTCATGGCCAATCATGTGGGTGCCCCAGTCTTGTGGTACACCTTTACCAATTAAGCCGTTTAGCGCCATGGTTGCTGACCACATAACGTTCGCGCGCACATCGTAGTCTTCAGGTGTTGCCAGAGCTTTAGGCCCTTCTTGGATTAAGGTTTGCAAAATACCCTCTGCAAAACGGTCTTGAAGCGGCGCATTTACAGGGTAAGTTAAGTACTGCTCAATTACGTGAACGAATGCATCTACCACACCATTTGAAACTTGGCGCGGAGGCAATGAATACGTAAATTCTGGATCTAGCACCGCAAAAACAGGTTGTACCGTTTCAGAAGAAAACGCACGTTTTTGCGAGGTTTCTTTTCTGTTTACGACCGAGTTACCGTTACTTTCTGAACCTGTCGCAGGTAACGTAAGCACCGCACCAATGGGTAACGGGTTGTTAAACGCTGCGCCTTTAACAAGAATATCCCACGGGTCGCCGTCAAAATTAACTGCAGCCGCCACAAATTTCGCGCCATCAATAACACTTCCACCGCCTACAGCGAGAATGAAATTTACATCGTTTTCACGGGCCACATTCACCGCTTTCATCAGCGTTTCAAATTCTGGATTGGGTTCAACACCCTCAAACTCAATGACTTCAGCGCCTTCTAGCGCGGTATTTACCTTATCGTAAATGCCGTTTTTCTTAATCGAGCCGCCACCGTATAGGAAGAGGACTTTAGCCTGTTTCGGCAAGCGTGAGGACACTTCACTAAGCTGACCTTTGCCGAACAAAATTTCAGTTTGATTTTTAAATGTAAAATTAAGCATTGGGTTGTCTGTCCTTAATTAAATTTTGAATTTAACTGTGCTAAAAGCGTTTCAGCTAACAGCTCGTCAGAAAATGGGTTTTGGCCTGTAATCAGTTCACGGTCTTCCACCACGTTAGGCGCCCACATTTCTTTGTATTCCATTTTGCCACCCGCCTGCGCCATGGCATCTGCTGGGTAGTACAATAAAGTTGCATCATCTAAGGTGCTTTCAAAATATTCTTCTTCCGGTGTTGAGAAGATTGTCATTTTGTAGCCTTCATAAATCCAACCTTCAGATGTGGCCTGCTCACCGGATTTCAATGCCAGTTCAAACGCCTCTGGGTTAGACTGCCCAGAAAGTAAGGCGATTGGGCCATGGCAGATCGCAGCAGTGGGTTTTCCTTCATTATGGAAGTGAGACAAAATTTGGCCTACTTGAGGGTTGTTAGCGAGGTCGATAAGCGGTGCGTGTCCACCTGGAACAAATACGCCCTCAAATTCATCAAGCCCTTGCGCGATGACTTCAGTTAGCGACAACGTGTCATTAATGCCCTCCAAAGACGCTACAAACGTTTGAATAGCTTGCATGTGCGCTTCGCCGCCATCAAAGTATTGTGGGATGACTGACTTTTTATCTACCGATGGTGCGTTTCCTTTCGGTGTTGCCAATACCAGTTTGTAACCGGCGTCCGCCAAGGCTTTAGCTGGTACGCCAAACTCATTAAGGTAGTAACCTGTAGGTGCTGTTTTACCATCGGCAAGCTGCATCATATTTTCGCTTGAAAGCAATACAAGCACTTCGCCTTTATTGGCTGGTAACGTTTGAGCGTCAGCAGCGTTGGCTGATTGTGAAAAACCAGCGATGAGCGCTAGTGATAGAATTGATGATGCTTTTTTCATGTGCTTTTCCTGTTGCCTCTGAAAGTGCGTGTATCTTAGAGAGGTTGGTTTAGATCGAGAAGTCAGATAAATTATGACAAGTCATCAAAAATCTGATGGGTAGAAGATTATGTCTTACCTAACACAGCTAAAAACTTTTGTAGAAGTCTATCGAAGCGGTAACATCACTCGCGCCGCAGCGCGGCTTCATATGTCTCAGCCCGCGGTCACGTCTCACATACAAGCAATGGAAAACATTGTTGGCAAAGAGTTGTTTGTGCGAAAAGCAAGAGGGGTGGAACCAACGCCAATTGCAGATGATTTAGCACTGCAGGTCGCTAGTCACATCGATACTTTAGAGCAGAAGGTGGCTTCAATTCGCAGTCGTGCATCTACCGATCACGGTACGTTGCACCTTGCAGGTCCCGCTGAATACTTAAGTTCAGTGGCAGGGCCTGCCCTTGCAAACCTGCTGCAAGCGGACAAGGTCAATCTGGTCATTCACACAGGAAATAAGAACAATACGTATGCGTTGCTAGAGAATGATGTCGCTGAGCTTGCCATTACAGCGTCTGAACCCACCGATGCGATGTACGAATACCAAAAATTAGACAAAGAGCGTTTGATTTTGGTAATGAACAGAGTGCAAGGAAGGCTGCTTGAGGGCAAAGAAATTACGGCATCGCTATTAAATCAGCACAAAATCGTTACCTACGATGAGCAACTACCCTTAATTCGCCGCTATTTTTCGGAAATGTTTAATGCGCCTTGTGAGTCACCGGTAGCAGCAGTATGCCCTGATATCCGTGCAATCAGCAATATTGTTAAGGCTGGCATCGGCTATTCCGTCTTGCCGGATTATCTATGCAAAGAAAGCATCGCAAAGGGGGAATTAATCCCGCTCGGTATGAAAGGGCCCGAGAATGAAATTTATCTTGTATGGAAGAAGGGGGCGCTCAGTAATCCAAGGGTCGACTTTGCTAAAGATGTGATCATGGCCTTTGCCAATATGAATCATTTAGCAAACTACCCAGATTAACCAAGTAGATAGAAAAGCGACGGCTGGAGTTGCGTCGCTTGTTTGTAGTCTTTCATCCTGAAGAGTGCCGCTTAAAACGTTCCGACTACCTTAACGTCACTACTTACTTTACTCTCGTCGATAAACCCAATGGTATTCGGGTTTGTAGCGACAAGCTGTAGCATTTCTTCTTCTGTCGCTATCATCTCAGGAGGCGTGCCTCTACCTGTAAAAACGAGTTTCGACCAAAACGCAGAGTACTGAGACTCTGATTTTCCCAATACGCCATTATTAAATGCGTTTCTCGTATCATTGCCTTGTTCAAAGGTAAGCGGTATGGCTCGGCTGCCATCAGGAAATGCCTTCATCTTTCCAAGGTAGATTTTTTTTACCGTGTCGAAGTCTACGCCAGAGTTATTGTTCGCGTTTACAATGACTGCGGTCCCGGCATAAAGCGGTGCTGATAATAAAAAACACAGGGCTACGACTATTTTCATTAATGTTACCTTCATTCGATACTCGACAACGGATGCTGTGCCGCGGAGTCGTTGATAAACTAGGGCGGTGCGCCCGTACTAAGTATAACCGCAATTTATGATTTGTCGCACTCAGACAAAAGGTTAAATCAAAATAAGGAATCAACAAACGAACTATGGCAAAACCCAATGCGAAAGGCCCTGTAAGAACAGTTCAAATCGTTTGCGCGAAGTGTAAATCTTTGCTGTTGAAATACCGAAAAGGCGGGAAAGGTGCGCTAGTAAAATGCTTTAAAGAACGAATTGTCGAAAATTATACTGAGGATGAAGGTATTTGCCCCTCGTGCGACAGCCAGTTTGCCAGGAGTACACTTATTCGCGGGACGCCGGCACTAAAAATGGTGGGTGGGAAAGTCAACATGAAATAGTTACTCAACTTGGGTGCTTAGCGTGCCAATTAGATTTTAATTTTATACGTTTTAATAATTTGCGCTAATGTAAAAATGTTCTAAATTAAGTAGATGTAAGGTCACTGTGTTTGTGACCAGTGCAAAAAAATGGTCCAAAAATGACGGAACATGCGATTTCAAGGGAGTGAGAAACGGGATTTATTAACCAAAATGAGAAATTAGATGTCTATTCAAAGAAAGTTTCTGTTCTCCATTGCAGCGGTTATTGGTTTGTTTGCAGCCATCGTGGCTATTGTGACTGTATTAACCACCTCCGCCTCCATTTCTAAGCAAGTTCAAGATCAAAAAAACAGTGCCGCGGATAGACTTGTCAATATACTTACTGTCACCGACGCCATTATGCTTGAACGTGTGAAAAGCAGTATGGCGCTTCTTAAACAACGAGGTGAAGCATTAGGCGTTCCGAATCAAACCGACTATGTTACGGTGAAGGATACACAGGCGCGGCAAGTTAGGTTGGGCACAGTAGAACAAGCTAATTCTTTTGACTTGGTCGATGGTCTGACCGATGTGATGGGCGGAACGGCCACAATCTTTAGCAAAACGGGTGATGATTACATTCGCGTTAGCACGAATGTCATAAAAGATGGTGCACGTGCCATCGGGACAAAATTAGCCCCTCAAGGAAAAGCCATAAAGAAAATTAATCAGCGAGAAGCATATTATGGCGCCGTTGATATTTTGGGCAGTCCCTACCTTACGGGTTACGAGCCCATGTTTAATGGTTCCGGAGACGTTATTGGTATTTGGTATGTGGGCTATTCCGCTGATTTAAACGTGCTAGAGCAAGCCATTAAAAATAGCCGTGTTCTGGAAGACGGTTTTGTGGCACTTCGAGATGCTAAAGGGAATATCCGAATGCACTCATCTCATGTAAATGGCTCGCAAGTAAGCAATGCTTTAACGAATAGTAGTGACTGGATCATAACGGAAGTACCGTTCTCACCCTGGGGGTATGACATTATACTTGCCGCATCTGCTTCCGAGAAAAGTGCATTGATAAGTGGTGCGGTGATGGGAGTGGTGTTAAAAATAGCCGTGGCCAGCGCGTTTATACTAATAACCATTTGGCTTTTGGTGAAATACATCGTTGGTAAGCCCTTAGATGAGTTTATTGAGGTCGTAAATAACTTGTCCTCGGGAGATGGCGATCTGACCTTCCGCTTCCAAGCTTCTAGCAGCGATGAGTTTGGTATAATGGCAAGAGCGTTTAACGCTCTTTTGAGCCAGCTCCAAGACACCTTGCAAAGTGTAGATGAAGCGACTGATCAAATGTTGGCCAAATCCGAAACGCTCAATGAAACGGCCATGCAGTCCCAAAAGACAGTTTCGCAACTCGGCAGAGAGACAGAGTCGATTGATAACGCGATATCACAAATGCAGCAAAATACAGTGGCTGTTTCTTCTACCATTCAAAGTTCAAGTGAGGCAGCTCATGCGGCCGACCAAGACACCAGAAACAGCGTTAATGTGCTAGCGCAAACTATTAGCGATATTCAATCTCAAGCGAATGACGTAGATGCATCTGTACAAGTCATTTCCGAACTTGCGCAAGCCAGTGAAGAAATCAGCGGTGTAATGGAAGTTATTAGAAACATTGCAGAACAGACCAACTTGCTTGCATTAAACGCTGCAATTGAAGCAGCAAGAGCCGGTGAACAAGGTCGAGGGTTTGCTGTGGTGGCTGACGAGGTACGCTCATTAGCTAGCAGGACGCAGGCTTCTACCGAAGAAATTCGCATCATGATAGAAAGATTGCAGCAGGGAAGTCGCGTGGCCTCGGAGAAAATGCAGCAAAATAAAGAGACGGCGTTTAAAACGGTAGAATCTACAAAACACGCTGGCGATTCATTGAAGCAGGCGCTAGATGCCGTTGCACGAATAACCACCCTAAACCAAGAAGCTGCCAGTATGGCGAGTGGGCAAAGCACGGTTGCCGATGAAGTGAATAAAGGTGTTATCAGTATTCAGCAAGTGGGACATGCGAACAGCGATTATGCACAACAAGTGGTGGATAATTGCGAAGCCTTAGTGAAAAGGATAAAGCAAATGCAAAGTCAATTGCGTCGATATCGATTTTAATGTGTAACGTAGAGCCGTTATTGTGGGACAAACTCCACTGTTTTTGCGGCTGACACTGATAGTAACAATTTCAAGCTCGTCTAAAAGGCCTTATCAATTGATAAGGCCTTTTTTCATCATTATGCTTGGTACAAAAGGATTCCTCCAAAAAACGGATAAACTATAATGAGACGAATAACTAAACTGGCGATGGTCGTGGCGAGTGCGTGTGCTTTTACTTCTCTGTCAACCACATCGGCTATGGCGCAAGAAACGGCTTTATCATCAGCCGTTGCGCCGTTAAAAAAAACACTGGCCGACGTTGAATATCGCTTACCCTCGCATGTTGCTCCTACGTTCCAACGCATTCACCTTAATATTGACCCTGACGTTCCAACTTACACAGGAACGACAACAATTGATGTCACAGTAAAAAAGACAACACATAAAGTTGGTTTTTATCAGCAGGATTTGACCGTAAGTTCTGCCCGCTTGGTGTCAGGTGAAACTATCATTCCTCTCTCCGTTTCTATTAGTGATTACGATATAAACTGGGGACAAGCGCAAAGTGAAATTGCGCCTGGTAAGTATCAGTTAGAGATAAACTTTGTAGGTAAGATAAACACCTCATCTGACGGTATGTATTTATCTCGTTTTGAAGATTCTAACTATATCTTTACGCAATTTGAGGACATGCATGCACGAAAAGCATTTCCGAGTTTTGATGAGCCGAATTTCAAAATTCCCTACCAAATGACGATTAGCTCGCCGGCACATCAAGAGATTGTGAGCAATACACCGGTGGAAAAAACAACGGTTGAAGACGGCATAAAAACCGTGCTGTTTGAAAGAACCAAGCCCATGCCAACCTACCTGATAGCCTATACCGTAGGCCCTTTCGATAGTGCTGAGATAACCGGTCTATCGATACCTGGAAACATTTATGTACCTAAAGGTTATGCGGATAAAACAACGTTCGTTATCAAGCATACGCCGGAAATCTTAGCCTCTCTGGAAGATTTCTTTGGCATAAAATATCCGTACAAAAAAATGGACTTTGTGGCTGTGCCTAATTTCACTCATGGCGCGATGGAAAACGTTGGGCTAATCACATATAGAGACAGCCTGCTGCTTCTTGAGGATAACCCCAGCGTGACAGAGCGTTCCCGTCCTTTGAATGTAATTGCTCATGAGCTTGCTCACCAATGGTTCGGCAACTTGGTAACAATGGCATGGTGGGATGACTTGTGGTTAAACGAAGCGTTTGCCTCTTGGGCGGCGAGCCATACAATGAAGACCCTATATCCGGAACTGAACTACGCCGATCGCATCGTTCAAGAAGCGGCGTTTACTGCGGATGCAAGCCCAACGGTTAAACCCGTTAAAAAGATAGTGAAAAGTCAGCCAGATGTAATGGATGGACTCGGTCTTAACTACTCGAAGGGCGAGTCGATTCTGCAAATGATAGAGTCGCTGATTGGAACAGAAAAGTTTCGTGAAGGGGTTCAAAGTTATATGAACACCCATGCCTGGGGGAACACCGTAGCAGATGATTTGTGGCGCGCTTTGGATGAAGTGTCCGATTTTAATCTAAGCGCCATGATGAAAGCGTACTTAGAGCAGCCTGGTTACCCACTGATTCATATATCGAAAGAGGGCAAATTAACGCAATCTCGTTTTCACTTGGCCGGCGCAACCGTAGAAAACAAAACATGGGCTATTCCACTTAAACTCACTTATCAGTCAAACGGTAAAATACACAACGACGTTGTGTTTATCGATAAACAAACGACCGTGTTACCTCAGCTTGCTGAAGCAGACTGGGTATTTCCTAATGATGATGCGACCGGTTATTTCCGCTGGTCAGTTGAGTCGAGTCAGCTTAATGCATTGCTAGACAATGTTGATGCACTTAATAAGCGAGAGAAGAAAAACCTGCTCTACAATTATCAAGCGCTTCTTAATGCTGATGAAGTAGGTATAGACAGCGTAATGAAGGTGCTAAATAGTTTAGCCAAAGACAAAGACCCTGCGGTAATACGCGCAGCAGTTAGTGTATTAGAAGAGTTTGATTACTTGGTAAATGACCAAAATCAGGACGCGTATGCAGCGCTTTTAAACAAAACGTATATGCCACTATTAACGGAGCTTACGCTTAGTCAAGGTGAGCAAGATAGCGCTGATGTGATCCGTTTGCGCAATCAGCTTTATAGCTTACTGGGTGCGTATGCCAATAGCGAAGCGTTAGTAGAGCAAAGCGTTGATATTGCAAAACAATACCTCGACGACACGACAAGTGTACCCTCGGGTATTGCAGGTACAGCTATTGAGATAGCGACCAAAAACAGCAAAGACGGCGATCAGACCAAATGGTTTAACACAATCATTGACGCGTTTAAAAAAGCCCAGCTACCCAACGTGAAAAGTACGTTGGTGTATTCAATGCACTTTGAAGACAAAACCACGGTTTTCAAAATGCTAGATTTAGCATTGACCGACGAGATTACGCCGGCAAATACCATGTATATGGTCGTACGCGTAGCCCGTAACCTTGATGATCATTCGCTGTTATACGAATGGCTTGATGAAAACAAAGACGCACTTATCAAAAAAATGCCTGACTATCATGTGAACCGTATGCCAGAGTTTGTCTCTACAACATGTTCCGCTGACAATTTGCAAATGGCTGAAAACTTTTACGGAGCGCTAAGCAATAAATACATAGGAATGGCAAGAGGCGTCGAAATTATGCGAGACGAATCTAAACAATGCTTAAGGCTCAAAGCCGCGTTTCAAAATGATTTTGACCGCTACCTGAGCCATCAGTAACGGCAGAAAATCGCGCAATAAGTGATCACGTACATAATCTTTAAGTAACAGAAAAGAGCGTCTTTTAGGTGCTCTTTTTTTGTGCATAAACGTTTAAATTGCACGCTTTTGAGTCATAAAAATGTGTCAACCCTGTAACACTTCAGGTTTGTTACAAATCAGCTTTCCCTATACCTAAGTACAGTGGAGTTAATAAATAAATAAACTTATTTTAAGCCTCTAAACTATTGATTCTATTGATCTGTGACGTTTCTATTATTATTTTCATTAAGTGCTTGCTGCGTATACCTATGTATAAGAATTTATACGTTCCTTATATAAAAAGCGGAAAGCAAAAATGGTCAATGAGGGTAACACACAAAGGTATAAGCTGCGTAAATCAGCTAAAGTCGTCAACGCATTATTAGCCGGAGCGTTGTCGTTAGGCGTCGTGGCTTTGAATGCAACAGCAGATACGCTATGGCAGGAAGATTTTGAAGCCAGCGAGCTTCAAGGTAAAGGAGCAACTGGCCCTCTCGGTGCAGGGAATAATGTAACAATTGATGGGGTAACCCGCTGGTCAATTGATGTTTCAGCTGGCGAATTGTCAGCAACGTCAGACTGGTTTCGCGTAGAAGCGGGCGCCATGCAAGCGCGTGACGTAGACGGCGAAGTGGTTTGGTTGAGTGAGTCTATCGATATTTCTGCTGCGGGTGATATTACGATTAATGCAGAGCTTTCTCAAAGCGGTGATTTTGAATCTGCGGACTACATCGATGTATTTTACTCGCTAGATGGCGGCGCGTTTGAGCTAATTACGCTTACAGAAGGGGCATCGAATACCGTGCAGGAAAACTTCGGTTCTGCGGCGGTAAATGAAACAATCGGAAGCGGAAGTACATTAGTCTTAAAAGTGGCCATGGCCAATAATGCTGGTTCTGAATATCTGAATTTAAACAGTATTTCAGTTACAGGTTCTGGGGCAACTGATGGTGGAGACAGCGGCGGAAATCCTGATAACGGCGGCGATCCTTCAAACGCGCTTCTTTTCTTAAGCGGTACTTGCTTTAATTGCCCTGATTTAGAAGCGATTAATTTAGCGAGTGGTTTTGTTGCATCAGACTATTACGCGGCCCTAGATGCAGCTATTGCGAATGGTGATAGTGCACAAGCAATTAAAGAAACCACGCATAACATTATTGAAAACGGTCATCGCGCGTTGTCATACTCTGAAGTATGGACAGCGCTAACTTACACCGATGAGGACCCTGCAAATACCGACAATGTCGTCTTGTTTTATAAAGGTGTATCGCAAGGGAAATTTACCAATGGAAGCGGTAGCCAAAGTAACAACCCAGACAACTGGAATCGCGAGCACGTATGGGCCAGCAGCCATGGATTCTCAAGCAATAGTTTAACCGCCTACACTGATATCCTCCATCTACGTCCCTCCGACATTTCAATTAACAGCTCGCGCGGTAACTTAGATTTCGATTTTAGTGACGGCGAACTTGCTGAAGCGCCTGCTAATCGCGTTGATAGCGATTCATTCGAGCCTCGCGATGCGGTAAAAGGCGATGTAGCTCGCTCTATGCTTTATATGGATGTGCGTTACGACGGAAACACTGCCGGTGATACGGAAGAAGATTTAGTCTTGTTAAATCGCTTAACGTCTACCGAGGAGGCTGCATTCGGCAAGCTCTGTGTGTTGCTTCAGTGGCATGAGAGCGACCCGGTAGACGACTTTGAACGCCGCCGTAACGAACGGGTGTATGAATTCCAGGGTAACCGTAACCCGTTCATTGATAAGCCTGAACTTGCTTCGCTTATTTTTAACGAAAATTGTGATAGCACTGGCGGTGATACCGGCGGCGATTCAGGTGGTGATACCGGCGGTGACACAGGTGGTGATACAACACCCTCTACCAATAGCGTTTATATCTCAGAGTATATTGAAGGTGGGAGTTTTAACAAAGCGATTGAGCTTTTCAATAGCTCAACTCAGCCAGTGAGTTTAACGGGATATGAATTGGTTCTACTGTCTAATGGTGCCACGGGCGATGCAGATCGCAAAGTGCTCGCGCTTGAAGGCGAGATCCCAGCAGGTGGGGTAGCAACGTTTGCGCACGCGCAAGCCGATGCTTTACTCACAAGTGGTTCTACGCTTAGCAGTTTCGTTATGAACTTCAACGGTGATGATTACATTGAGTTGGTATACAACGGCCAAGTTGTAGATGCATTGGGTACGTATGGCGTTGATACCGACTGGGGTAAAGATGTCACGTTAGTGCGTAAAAGCTCAGTGACAAGCGGGAATCCTGATCGCAATCCAGCGTTTACCCTTGACGAGTGGGATAGCTTTCCAAAAGATACGCTGAGTAATTTTGGTGCCCATAACGGTTATGTAAGCGAGCCAACAGAGCCTTCCGACCCGACTGATCCAACAGACCCGACTGATCCAACAGACCCAGTTGTAGAGGTGGTACTGATTAGTGCAATTCAAGGTGACCGAGACGAGTCAGCACTGGTTGGCACCGATGTAATTGTTGAGGCTGTAGTAACAAAGGTTGTGCCTGCCATGAGTGGATTCTTCGTTCAAGAAGAAGCGGCTGATTCGGATGGCAATGCATCAACGTCCGAAGGCGTGTTTGTTTATGCGGGTTCGTTTAGCTTACCAGAAGCAGGTGACGCGGTGCGTTTGCAAGGAACGGTAGGCGAACGCTTTGGCGTAACCCAATTAGCCTTGTCTGCAGATGTTGAGGTTACTGGTATCGGTAGTAGTGTGCTTTACACTACAATTGCTATGCCTCTTAGCCCAGCAACGCGATTAGAAGCACTAGAGGGCATGCATATTAGTTTTGAGCAAACGCTTAAAGTGACTGATATCTATAATCTAGGGCGTTACGGCCAGTTTAACGTGTCTTCACAGCGCTTAATGATCCCTACAAATCAGTTTGTAGCGGGATCAGAAGAGGCGGTAGCGCTAGCGGAAATCAATGCGCGAAATACCTTATTAGTTGAAGACGGTAAAACAGCACAGAATTTGGATGGTATTCCTTTCCCTGTGGGCGGCTTGAGCCACAACAACCCACTTCGCTTGGGAGACAGTGTTGAAGCCCTTGAAGGTGTTCTGCACTACGCCTTTGGCGCCTACAATTTAATTCCTCTAGGCGATATCCAAACGGTGCGCACTAATCCACGGATTGCTGCACCTCAGCTTAATGCTATCGGAGATGTAAAAGTTGCCAGCTTCAATGTGCTCAACTACTTTAACGGTCTAGACTTCCCAACGTCTCGCGGCGCAGACTCACTTGCTGAGTTCGAGCGTCAAAAAGCGAAAACCATTGCAGCTATTGTCGCAATGAATGCCGATGTACTCGGTCTTGTTGAAATTGAAAACGATGGTTACGGCAGTGATTCAGCGATTGCTACATTAGTTGACAGCGTAAACGCAGAGCTTGGGAGTGATGAATACAGCTACGTTGCTCTCGAGTCACAGCTAGGCGGTGATGAAATTGCAGTAGGTATTATCTATAAGCCTGCTGTGGTTTCTCTCAAGGGAAACCCTGTTACCTCATCTGACGCACCATTTGACTTTGGTAACCGTCAGCCGTTGCTGCAAAGCTTCAGCGTGAACAGTAATGGCGAAGACTTTACGTTTGCGATAAACCACTTTAAATCAAAAAGTTGTGGTGACGCGACAGGCAACAACGCAGACTCAGGTGACGGTCAAGGCTGCTGGAATGAATTGCGCACCCAAGCAGCGCAAGGCCTGATTACGTTAGTTGAGCAAAACAGCGAAGTTTTGTCAGACCGCGTTATCGTAATGGGGGATTTGAATGCCTATGCGAAAGAAACACCTATTCTAGCGTTAGAAGAGGCTGGTTATAGCAACTTGGTTAACTTCTTCGATGGCGATGGAGCCTACTCGTATAGCTTCGGCGGCGAAATGGGTTACCTAGATCACGCTTTATCTAGCCCTTCGTTAACTGAATATGTGGTAGATGCAACGGTATGGCATATCAATGCCGATGAGCCTCGCGTATTCGACTACAACGTTGAATTTAAATCGGAAACTCAGCTATCTAGCTATTACGGTGCTGATGCATATCGCTCGTCAGATCACGACCCAGTAGTGGTTGTGCTCAACTTTCCTGAAGAAGTCACCGTTGGGGATTTAGACGGTGATAACGATGTGGATTACAACGATATCATGGCCTTTTACCAGCTGTTTTTACAAGGTCAAGCGACGGGTGAAAACTACGATTTCAACGGCGACGGTTCAATTAATTTCTTCGATATTCAAGCATTAATGGCGATGTGTACACGCGCTAACTGTGCAATTTAATTTTAGGATAATAACAATGAAAAAATTCTTTTTACTACTAATAGCTGCCGCTGCCTTCAACGCAAACGCTGCGATTATTTCGATTACAACTGATAAAGATACCTATAACGTTGGCGAGACAATAATGGCCACGGTGAGTGCTTCTGAGTTGTCAACAAATGGCGTTCAGACTTACTTCTTCGGGTATGATATATCTGTTTTGTTTGATTCGCTTTTTGTGAGTTTAGACCCAACTACGGTTATGGATCTAGGTGCTATTGGTATGCCACTTTTTGGGCCACTGAATACTAGTTCAGCTAATTCAGCGTCACTAAGTAGTGCTACTATATTCCCGGTAGACCTTTTTCAAGCTGGCAAAACTAAAGTAGACATTTTTTCGTTTGCTTTAGTAGCGTTAAGTAGCGGAATGGTCGACCTTTCATTTTCTAAGGCTGAATTATCGAACAACATTGGATTTAATATTTTCGTCGCTACTGCCCAAGGAACAAGCTTCACCATTGCACAGGTCCCAGCACCAGGCACTCTTGCACTTTGGCTTTTGGCTTTAGGCGGCATGGCTTTCGCTCGTAAACGTGCTAAGTCATAAACCTCAAATACTAAAAGTTTAAGCCCAGCCACGTGCTGGGCTTTTTTATTTCTTTAACTATTTACATGCGGCTTTAAATAAACCACACTGAATAAAAATACACTAAGTGCGCACTATGTTAGATACTATTTCTTTTTCTCAGCGTCAGCGACTGGCGTATATCGATTTCTGTCTACTGTTTAAAGGGGCTATTCATCGCCAAGATTTAATAAATCGTTTCGAAGTAGGTTTATCGGCTGGCTCTCGTGACTTTACGCTCTACAAAGAACTTGCCCCTGGTAATTTAATATACGATCCACGAGAGAAACGTTATTTCCAGACGGAAACGTTCGTGCCTGTTTTTGAACATGATGCAAGGCGTACGCTGGTAAAACTTGCGAACGACATATCAGACGGGTTTGATGCTATCGGCGATATACATTTTCCGGTAGAAAGTGCCTCATCGTTGAACGTGCCCGATATTTTTGTTGTAGCGAAAGTGGTTCAGGCTATCGTCAATAACAAAGCTATTAGCGTGATATACACGTCATTATCCAGCGGTAGCGGCGCGCGCGAGTTAGTACCACACAGCATAGTTGATAACGGTCAGCGGTGGCATGTTCGCGCGTTTGATAGAAAGTCACAGAGCTTTCGAGATTTCGTGTTAACCCGCTTTAGTAAGGTCACTGTAAAAGCCGAGCCAGAAGCACACGAATGTATCGAGAACGATAAAGAGTGGGGAAGGCTTATCTCACTTGAAATAGTGCCTCATCCGAAAAATATCAATTATCCCACCGCAATAGAGCTTGATTACGCTATGGAAGAAGGCGTACTTAAACTAGAAGTACGAGCCGCCATGGCTGGCTATTTATTGAGACGTTGGAATGTAGACTGTACCAAGCATGCAAGTTTGCGCACTGGTGAGTATCAACTGTGGCTCAGAAATCAGCAAAGCCTTGCTAATACTGAAAACCTTGCCATCGCGCCGGGATACGTTGTAAAGGAAGAACCTTACGCTGTGTAACTTTTATGTGCACTTGCAAAGGCTTAAGCGGATTGGTAATCACAAGTCACCGTAAGCGTTAAGTGTGATGAACAGTGATTAATCACCCTTTAACATTGCGCAAGTGCCTTCTAGTCGTTGCTTTAAAGATAGAGTTTGTCATGCACCCACGTACTTTCTTATGCATGTCAGCAGCGTGTTTTTATCTAACGGCTTGGCGAGAAAATCATTCATGCCTGCTGCGAAGCACTCGTTTTTATCTTCGGCAAAGGCATTTGCGGTGAGGGCAACAATGGGGGTTTTTAGCTCAAACGTTTTGCGTAAAATAGTCGAAGCTTCAATGCCGTCCATGACAGGCATATTGCAGTCCATCAATATTAGGTCAAAATCATGCTTTTTGCAGACGTCGACAGCGTCTGAACCGTTTTTCACATGAAGAAATTTATACCCTTCGTTTTGCAATATTGCTTTCACGATTTCGGCGTTTATTTCATTATCTTCAGCCAATAGTATTCTTTTGTTCTTATTGATGGCGTGAATGTTTTGTTGTTTAGCAGGTTGTTTCTCGATTAACTTAGCTAAATCGTTTTCTAACTCTCGTCTATTAATTGGTTTTGCATGGGTCTTCCAAATGAGAGATTGTATGTCTTCCTCATCTTCCAAGCGTTCTAATTCTGCTGATATCAAAATGACTTTAGGAAGCGCTTCTGGCTCCAGGGTTTTGAGTTGTGTGATTAACTCAGTGCCGCTCATTTCTGGCATGGAAAGGTCTAAAATAATGACTTCATAACTTAGAGGATCATCGTCTAAATAGGCCTTTGCGCTTTCATAGCAGGTGGGTTTAATCGAGAGAGAGGAGACGATATGCTCAAAATACTCTCTACTGGTTTGCAAATCGTCAATGATTGCACACCGTATATTCAGATTCTTTTCTATGATGATTTCTGGAAGCTGGGTTTCTTCTGCTTTCAAAGTGAACGTAAACGTACTGCCTTTACCCATTTCGGAGCGCACTCGAATGTCACCCTCCATTAGGTTGGCAAGCTGTTTGGCAATACTTAACCCTAATCCTGTACCGCCAAATTCCCGTGTAGTTGTTTGGTCGGCTTGTTCAAATTTTCTAAAAATGGTGTCAAGTTTAGAAGTGGCTATGCCAATACCCGTGTCAATGACATCAAAAATGAGTATGTTGCCGTCTGTCCGCGTGACGTAGTTAACCTTCAGTGTGATTGAACCTTGCTCAGTAAACTTTATTGCATTGCTGAGCAAGTTATGAAGAATTTGTGAAATACGCGTGAGGTCGCCCTTTATTACATGAGGAAGAGAGGGGGATTTTACGTAGTGAAATGCTAAGCCTTTGCGCTGACAATATGCGCGCTGTAGCGAGACGACATCATCTAACACTTGAAGCAAATCGACAGGCGCTTGCTCAATTTTTATCTTACCTGCTTCTATTTTGGATATATCTAAAATATCGTTGATGAGAACAAGAAGCTGGCGGCCAGAAGCTTTAGCTTTCTTTAGATAAATATTGCTTTTTTCAGGGTTATCGATAGCCAGTTCTATCATCCCAAATAAGCCATTCATCGGTGTTCGGAGTTCGTGGCTCATGCTAGAAAGAAATTCTGATTTAGCTTTATTGGCTTTTTGCGCTATTTCAGCATGCGTTTCTGCTTCCTCCTTCAACGCGTTGAGTTTTTTAAATGCGCGTTTTATTTCCAGTTCCATAGGAAAGAAAATGCAGGCTGCTTCGATCGTTAGCAGTAAAAGTGCGGCTAGCCAAAGGTACATCTCTATGGATAGCACCGTCTCTACACGACGTTTCGCATCATATTCAAACTGATTTACCACGCTGTCTAACTGTTCAAGTAGGGCAGTGAGCTGCTTGATACTCAATAATCGGGAAGGTTTACATTCAGCGCTTTCTAGCGCTCTCTGAGCACTAACAATATAGTCATTGACCTTGGCATTTAGCTGACCGTCTTTAAAATAAGTATTGAAAGTAACTGCGGGAAGGTGTTCTAACGAGACTAAATACATATGGTTTTGCTTAAACCGCGTTAATGCCTGATTGAGATAGCGTCGCTCATCGCTGTCACTGCATATTTCTGGTGTCTCAACAAGGAGCGCAATGCGCTGTGATAGCATGCGCTGCTGGCCAGCAATATTGATAATTTCCGCATCCTGCCTTTGATTTTTAATAAGATCTGACAATACAAAAAAGGAAAGTGTAATAAGAGACGCCGTCAGCACAAGGGCAATGATGTATCGAACACGTATAGACATAGAGAGAGGCTTAGCACAGTGATATTCAAAAGATAATAGATACCTAGCGGTTACGCAATGCACTACAGTATTTACTTACCTCTTTGATACACTATTTCATCCCGATGGGTTGCCATCCACCTAATATCGCTTTTTTCGTATAGAAGGAAGCAAGTTCCTCGTTCAGTCTATGCGATTCTAATTCGGGAGAATTGACATCAAAAGCACTGCCTTCACCGTGGGAATTGTACTCAGCAAACCTTGCTTCTGTGTGAGGGTTAAATAACACCTTTGTGCCTGACGGGCTCGTACCTGCCATACTTGCCCATCGCTCTTGTGAAATATGACCGGCCATATTGGTGTTAATAAAGGTCGCTTTGCCCACAGAAAAAGGGTTGGCGTAACGACCATTCGAAAACGTTGTAGTGGGGTGCCAGGGTCTGCCTAGCGCGACGCTATTGTTCTCCACGCCAGGCTCTCGTTCTAGCCTGCAATTGATAAAGGTCAATCCATATGGGCGCTGAAGGTGTGTACTGGGTGCTGTTATATAACCTGTAAGCTCATTGTCGCCAGACCGCCGCACGCGAGATACGATAGATACGTCCTCGAAAAGCGCGGTACCCTCACCGAAAATAAAATCAATGTGACCCGCTACGACTCCTCCTTGCATCAGAGTTCGATTGCCTTTTAAATACAGGGTGTCTTGATAGCCCCATAGCGCCACGTTATTTAAAAAAAGCTGATCGGAGTGAACATCCGCTTTGAGCGCTACCGCCTGTGTGCCCGATACTCGGGTAGGGTCTTCCTTTGCTTTTGCCTCGTTGCCAGGATAGTCAAAATCATTGGTAATCGTGATATTTTCTAACGTCACGTTCTTACCCTTAACTTCGACAGTGGCAGTGCGCCCCGTTCCCCAGGTTTCACTAGAACGGTCTAACGTTGTTTGGCCTGCATAGCGATTAAAAACTATTGTCGTTTGGTCACGAGAGGCACCAATTAAGCGAAGATTGCTTGCGTTTATGACGACTCGCTCTCGATAAGTTCCTTCCTCAACAAATATTGTCCATATCTTGTCAGCGTGCACCGAATGAGACTCAACAAATGCGATTGCCTGTGAAACAGTATCGAAATGAGGTATCGACGCGTTAGTTACATGCTGAGAAACTAAGACATCGGTATTCACCGGCATTGCGAGAGAAATCCTCGAAAGGAGCATGGTGATGACTAATACATAAGTTTTCAGTAGTAATGTATGGGGTTTTGTCACTACCATTGGCTTACTTCTCTTTTCTCTCGAACGGTTTGTCGTTAACCACAACATTGTTCAATGATAATTGTGCTACGTTCTCGATAACTGCGTCTTGTAATGCGCGTTTGATGACGATGTTATTTAACGTTAACCCTGATATCGGGGTGTGATCGTAGCCGCGCAACATAAATGCACGGTCCGCAGACTCAACATGCAGGTTTTCCACAGTAATATCTTCTAAGAGAGGAGGAAAGTTGCCTGCGTCACCTTCTTCATAAAAGAAGTTTACAACCACCGCATCTTTCACCATACCAATATTAATATTACGGTAGTTCAGGTTTTTCAGGTGACCACCGCGAATGCTGTTGGTTTTAATTCTGATGCCGCGGTCTAAATCCGGGCTACTCATGTTGCAATATTGGGCATACAGATTTTCTACACCGCCGGATATCTCACTACCAATGACAACGCCGCCATGACCAGCCTTCATCTCACAATGTTCTATTACAATATTGCTGCAGGGTACATTGACACGCCGGCCATCTGCATTACGTCCGGATTTAATAGCAATACAATCATCCCCAGTGTCAAACGTGCAGTTTGAAATAAGTACATTCGTGCAGCTTTCAGGATCGCAACCGTCTGAATTGGGGCCGAAGCTTTTACAGTAAACATCATTAATGGTGACGCTTTTGCAGAGCACAGGGTTTACTAGCCAGAACGGCGAGCGCAGGATGGTAACGCCTTCTATGAGCACATTTTCACAGCGGTAAGGCTGAATAAACGGGGGGCGCAAATAATTATTTTCAAAAACGCGGTCACTAACGGGAATGGCCTTTTCCACCATTTCTTGTAGTGTATCCCGGGTATACTTTTGATTTTCAACCGGATCGTCTCCCCATGCTGAGGTTTTCCACTTACCTTTCCACGGCCACCAGTTGTCTTTTGTGGCACTACCGTCCAGCGTACCTTTACCGGTTATCGCAATATTGGTTTGCTCAAACGCATAAATAAGAGGGGAGTATCCCATTAACTCCATGCCTTCCCACCGCGTATACACATACGGTTTGTAGTCATCAGGGCGGGTAGAAAACCGAATGATAGCGCCTTGCTCAACATGTAGATTTATATTCGACTGTAAGTGAATAGGGCCGTTAGATACCCAGTCGCCTTTTGGCACTACCACTTTGCCTCCACCTTGACTTGTAAGGTGTTCTATCGCCGCGTGCAATGCTTGCTTAAAATCGCTGTTGTGCTCTTTTAAGAAGTCGGTAACGCTCACCTCGAGTTCGGGAAAAGCAGGGCGCTTTATCATGGCTTTTATAAGGTTTGCTTCAGCGTCCCATTGGCGTTGAGTTCTTCCTGCTTCGGTCACACTTGTACAACCAGATAGGAATGTAGGAACCCCTAATGCCATGCCTGAGGAGGCAACTGCGGTGGCGAGGCCAGACTTTAGAAAGTGGCGTCTGGCATTCGATGAATTAGGTTGGACCATCATTTACCCCTTTGAATTACGTGTCAGCGCTTATTTATTCAGATAGTGTGCAGCCAGAATAAACGGGCCTACACCTTTCGCGTCATTTGCTCTGATTGGTTCACTCATGTAATAGTCGAATGACCCGTCTCTATATGGGTTGCCACCAAGACCGGCTACAGCGCACACTTTTTCAAGATTGACCACGTTAGTGTCTGGATTCACCGAAATCATTTGGTCAAGAATTCCAGCGAACCCTTTCTCTGCGTACGTTTTGTATTCCATGGGAAGAAGTGTAAGGCTAGCCCCCTTCGCCATCGCGTAGGTCAACATTGCCGTGCCGGACGCCTCTAGGTAATTGCCTTTGCGGCTGCCCAAGTCGGTCACTTGATACCAAGTGCCTGAATGATGTTGATAGGCAAGGGTAGCATCAATAAATTTCTTAAAGCGTGCTTGCAACCAAGGGGTTTTTGGGTGCTCGGCGGGAACAATTTCAAGTACGTCTACCATTGCCATTGCGTACCAACCCAGAGAACGTGACCAGTGGTGCTGCGAAAGCCCTGTGTCTTTGTCTGCCCACTTTTGCTTTCTTGACGCATCCCAGCCATGTAAAGGAAGGCCCGTTTTATCGTTGTAAAGGTGCTCTTCGATTAATTCGAATTGTAAAAACACGTCGTCGAGTTCCTTCATATCGCCATACCTAACGATGTATTCTGCATAGAACGGCGCACCCATATATAAGCCATCAAGCCACATTTGTTCAGGGTAACGTTTTTTGTGCCAAAACCCGCCTTGCTCGGTGCGTGGGTGAGTCGTTAACTGAGTTCTTAAGAGATCGGCCGCTTTCTTATACTTTGGGTTACCTGTTTCTTCATAAAGAAAAAACAGCACCTTGCCCGGGTTAATCATATCGATATTGAATTTATAAAGATCATAGGTTTTGATACTGCCATCCTCTTGGACCAGCATGTCATAGTAGCCCTTTACATAAGAGAGAAGGCGAGGGTCTTTGTTGTCTTGATACACCTCAGCTATTGCGAGTAGGTTGAGACCATGGACATAATCCCACTGCGGTGTTTCATCCCAGTCGATTTGCCAAGCTTCAGGGAATCGCACCATTTCGGATTCTATCATTCTGATAGACCACGGTTGTGTGTTGTCGAGAGGCATTTGCACCTCAGTATTTGCATTAGCCGCCGAAGAAACAAACACCGTGCAAGCCACAATGGAAGCTGCGCGTAGAATACCTTTTAGCATAACAAACCCTTATTTTTATAACATTGTAAATACACTTTGTGCTACCGGTAGCATAATGATTTTTTTTTGCTCATATGTCAACGAAATTATTCATTTTCATTAACTTTTGTTTTACCTTCGATTCCTTAAGAATTTATTCAATAAGATTTTGTAAAATAGAGATAATTGCTGTTTTTTGTGCGCTTTTTTCAACTGTTGCTATTGCAGATGGTTTTTGGTTTTTTCGCTTTAAATTTCTAAACATTGCAAAAATTTTAAACAAAGTAGTTGCCACCGGTAGCATAACTGGTTAGGATGTAAATCAAATGTAAAGCTTGAGTGTTGTTTTTGGGGTTTACATTATTGCCGAAGAGAAGTTTTGCTCTAATTAAAAATACAGCTGTACCCTGCAACTCTTCTTATTCATGGTTTTAGTGGCTTACAAGGTCACTGTAGAAAAAAACTTAGCATTGACGCGTTTTTGCTTCCTTAACAGCCAAAACGTGCCACTGGAAAGCGTGGTTCATTGGCGGTATTTATGAGCAAATGTTAACCGGTGGCATGATGGGAAGTGAAATGGTTAAATACGATAAATGTTGAATTTTTGTAAATTTGAATGTCCCACACACACCATTCAAAAGTATGTTCACGTTTTGTCAGTACGCGCGTCTCTTATAAATATAAAAAAACCGGAGAAACAACAATGTTACCAAAGAAAAAGCAACTCGCTGTTCTCATTACGCTAGCGTTGTCAGGCGCCTATGTTCACGCGCAAGAAGCCACAGACGAACAAGCCACTGAAAGCGAAGCGCAAAACATGGAAGTCATTGAGGTATCAGGCTTTCGTGGTTCACTCAACAAATCACTGATGGAAAAGCGAACGTCGGTAAACAGCAAAGAATCAATTGTTGCTCAAGACATTGGTAAATTCCCGGACTTAAATATTGCAGAATCTATCCAGCGTGTACCTGGTGTGGCAATTTCTCGTGAGGGTGGGGAAGGGCGTCAAATTACGCTACGTGGTTTGAGCCCGTCGTTCACTCGCACAACGCTTAACGGGATGGAAGTACCAGCCAGTACAGATGGCACTGATTCAGGTGGCGGCGTAAACGGTGGCCGTGGCTTCGACTTTAATATTTTTGCCTCTGAGTTGTTTAATCGTGTCGATATTCAGAAGTCGCCCACCGCGTCAATGGAAGAGGGCGGTATAGCGGGTACGGTTGATCTATATTCAGCAAAGCCGTTTGATTACGACGGTTTTAAATTTGTATCATCACTGCAAGGTGGTTACAACAGCATCACTGAAGAGACTGACCCTCGCGCCGCCTTTATGATCAGCAATCGCTTTGCTGACGACAAGGTGGGGGTCCTTTTCTCTGCTGCGTTTTCTGAACGTACCGTAAGACAAGAGGGGTTCGGCACCGTTCGCTGGACTACGCCGGTACGAGACGGTGGCGGGATTTTTGGCGACACGTCAAATACTGTGGTTAACGGCACGCCGGACGTAGGTGATTGCCAATATGAAGGTGCGTCTGTTGACCCCATCAACTGCTTGTGGACGCCACGTCTACCACGTCCTGATTATTTCGGTAACGATCAAGAGCGCACAGGTTTCACAGGCTCAATTCAGTGGGCAGCCACGGATAATTTCACAGTTACGTTAGATGGTCTGTTATCTAAACTTGATAACACCCGTACTATGTATAACTTCTTCCACATGTTCAGAAGTACGTTTGAAGATATTACCCCTACCTCTATAACTGTGCATCCCAATGGCAAACAAGTTTTAGCCGGTAGTTATGATGGTATCAAGTCCCGTATTGAAAGCCGCTTGCAAGAATCGACCACCGACTTTAGCCAATTTGTAATATCAGGTGAGTGGTTTATTGGTGAAAACCTTAAGCTTGATATGATGGCCGGTACTGCCGAATCTGATGCACGTTCAGAGCAATATCGTTACAACATGACTTTATTAGAAGAAACCAGTTATGGCTTCGATTTTAGTAACAATAGCAATGCTCCTGAATTGACCTACGGTTACGACGTTAATGATGCAAGTAACTACAACCTTAGTGATGGTCGTTTACGTGCTACAGACGTGTTGCGCGAAAACGATACGGTTAAACTTGATGCGACCTATTTAGGCGATGAGGTAACTATCAAGGCAGGCTTTGCTTACAATGACCGCGTTGTTACCTATAGTGAGGAGCAAATAAATGGCTTCCCAGATCAAAGTTCAGCGGTAGGCTTTGCTGAAATGATGCCAGTAGACGATTTCGGTAGTGGTTTCGATGGACCCCTTGATCCTTTCCTTGTGGCTGACTTCGACGCAATTAACAGTCAATTGCTAGATGTTGTTTGGACACCGCGTTCTGCACAAAGCTGGAAAGTGGGCGAGGAAACCACAGCGGCGTACATTGAGATGGACACGAGTTATGAGATTGGCGATATGCTTCTGCGTGCCAATTACGGTGTGCGCTATGTGAAAACCACCACCACCTCAGAAGGGTTTATTCAAGGCGAAACGGTACAAATTGAGAATGATTACAGCAACTTCTTACCCGCTGTTAATTTAGCCCTTGAAGCAACAGATGATGTGGTTGTTCGTCTTGGTTTGACGCAGTCAATGACGCGGCCAAGTCTGAATTCACTCAACCCTGGCAACCCTAGTTTTGACTACATAAACGGCTCGGTGAGCGTGGGTAACCCGTTCCTTGACCCGTTTACGTCTAACAATGTGGATTTTGGTGTTGAATGGTACTTTGACGATGAAGCGCTGCTTGCGGCAACGGTGTTTTACAAAGACATTGATAACTGGATAGTGCGTGCCTCTGAAGAACGTTTAGTCGATAGTGCTTACTACGATTTTATTGACAATGACGCACAGTTTGACCCGGTAATCGCACTAGACCCTCGTACTATACCTTATGAGCATAGTAGCCCTATTAACGCGGAAGAGAGAAGTGTAAGCGGGTATGAGTTAATTTATCAGCAGCCGTTAACCTTCCTACCTGGACCGTTTGAAAATATGGGTATCGTGTCGAACTACACTCACGTTAACGCTGACAATATTGAGGGGATGAGCGAGACCTCTTACAACTTTACTGTGTATTACGAAACTGACCACTATGGTGCACGCGTATCGGTTAATAAACGCGATGACTACATCACTGATTTTACTGGCAGCAATGGTAACGTGTCACATGGAACGACAGGGCCAACACAGGTGGATTTCTCTTCATTTTATAATGTAAACGATGAACTCACCTTGACCTTCGAAGTAATTAATCTCACCGATGAGTACGAGCGTTTGTTCACCACCGGTGACGGTTCTTTGGACTTGGTACGTGAGTATAACCATACCGGCCGTCAGTTCTTCTTGGGTGCTCGCTATAATATGTAACAAAATCAGGTTGCCCATGTGAATTGGTCAACCTGAAATACGCATTAAATGTTGTGTTCCGTGAAGACGGGTGTGTCTGGCCATCGCAATGATGGCCTTTTTTATCTATGCGGATTGTAATACCAGTCCGCATAGATAATTGCCCACTCAGAAGGCGCTGGCAAGTTTCCTAGCGAAGCGTGGGAATGCAGGAATGGCTGTTCCCTTTCAAATTCCCAGAATGAAGCTAGAAAACTTGCCAGACCTTCCCGAAGGGCGAGTTTAAAATGTCCGTACTCTTTGTTGTGTCACCTTGATGTAGAGCCACTATACCTGCGGTAACACGCCGCGATTACGAACATTTTAAGTCTCGCTGAGTGGGTAATTATCTATCTGGACTGGTATGACTCCCTTTTTTGCGTACTCCCACAGCGTTTAAAAAAGGATGGTAACTGTACTTATGTTTAAAAAGGATAAAAGTGTGAGAAATTTGAGAAAACGTGCCGTAGGGAGAATGAGTAATATGCTCCGCTATAGCCTTGTAAGTGTTGTTGCTGCAACAAGTACGTTTACATTAGCAGAACTACAAAGCGAAACAGTGCTTCAACATACTCATGCGGCTCAATCGAGCAAATCAAAACTCGGCAGTTCTAACGCTCACGAGCGCACTGAACAAAGCGCCAGCAAGGTGGACGGTGAAGCACATAGAAAAACGCTACCTTACAAAAAGCCCGTGACCTTGCATCTGGTCGGCGATTCAACCATGTCAGACAAGCCTCTGCTGTCATACCCAGAAAGGGGGTGGGGGCAACTGCTTCCTGAATTTATGTCGCCTAACCTTACCATTAAAAACCATGCGGCAAACGGCAGAAGTACAAAGCGATTTGTAGATGAGGGGCGTTGGCAAGTGCTGCTATCGGAACTCTCAGAAGGTGATTTTGTGGTTATCCAGTTTGGCCATAATGATCAAAAACAGTCAGATCCTGCGCGCTATGCCGACCCACAAAATGCCTATCCAGCCTACTTGAACCAATTTGTGAGAGACGTGGACGCTAAAGGAGCATCAGTGATTATTGCGAGCAGCATATGCCGGCGTCATTTTTCTGAGGACGGTGTATTGAAACGCACTTTGCTGACCTATGCCGATGCTGCAAAGAAAGTGGCAACACAAGCTAACGTCCCCTTTATTCCCATGAACGCATTAACCTGCGATTTTCTTGCACAGGAAGGTGAGCCTAAGAGCAACCATTACTTTATTAAAGTGCCAGCTGACTTATATACACGCTATCCTGACGGTAAAACTGACGACACTCATTTAAATGTAGTGGGCGCCGCTAAAATGGCGCAGATATTCGTACGAGCGTTAAAAGCGACAGCACACCCACTGGCAGACTATGTTTATCGAGACACGCTGTAATACCATATAGGGTATGAATTGAAGAAAAAGACCGCGAAACGTCAGTGCGCGGTGGGCTGCATGTGTCTTAGTATGCGGATTGGTAAAATAGGCAATAAAAATGGAAAGGGAATGTCACATACCGACTAAAGCGACGGTATGTGATTGGTAAACGCGTCACATGATATGATGGCACCGGGGTAAGTAATGACGGTGGCTGCCACCTTAGCGCCATAGCTTGCGCTTTCAACGGGTTTTCTTCCCGCAAGTCTAGCCGCCATATAGCCTCCGTTAAAGGCATCGCCCGCTGCCGTTGTATCAACCACACATTCCACTCGTTCAACAGGTACGATGCATTGTTCTTGCTGACGCAGAATATGAACACCAACGGCACCGTTTTTCATTACAATTTCATCAATCTGTTTGTCGGCTAAATAGCTAAATATCTCATCAGCATGGGTGTGGCCGAACAGCATTAAATGGTCGTCAGCACCAGGGAAAGCCAAGTCCGCTTCGGCGTAAGCCTTACCCGTCCAGTATTTTGCCTCGTCTTGAGAAGACCAAAGGCGTGCTCGGTAGTTAGGATCGAACGCAATCTTACTGCCTTTGTTCTTAAGGCAAGCAATGAGTTCAAAAAGGGCTGTGCGCTGTTCGTCATCTAAAATGGCAATAGAAATACCACTTAAATAAAACCAATCGCACGCAAAGTCTGTACCCTTCATAATATTAAGCGTCTGCGTTGCTGCAGATTGATTACGCCAGTAAGCGAAGGTTCTTTCGCCCTCGTTGTCATTGCGTATCATATACAAACCAAGGTTACGCGATGACGAGCGGAACACTAAGTCGGTATTGATTTCGTGTTCGCCCATTTTGAATAATAACTCGTCACTTAAAAAATCAGCGCCAATGGCCGTTAAGTAGCTAACGGAGGATGAGGGCAAGCAACGTTTAAAATACACCGCGGTGTTGTATGTGTCCCCTGCAAAACTTTTGGCCATCAGGTCAGTGTTGGTGGTGTCATTACTTATACTTTTTGATGACTCACGCTGTGAGCTTCGAAGCTCAACCATACATTCGCCAAAAATGACCATTCTTTTTTTTGTATCAGCGACGCTCATGCTGCAGCCTCATCAAATAAGGCCAAGCTTTGTTTGCATGCTAAGGTAATGGCCTGCCAGTTTTGCGCCTCAATCGCTGCCTTTGGCATCATCCACGTACCGCCTACTGCACCTACATTGGATAGCGCCAGATAGTCGTGAGCATTTTCGCCATTTATACCGCCGGTCGGGCAGAAGGAAACATCGCTAAACACACTTGAAATAGCTTTAAGAAAAGGTGTTCCACCGCTGAGGCTTGCAGGAAAGAACTTCATTTCTCGAATACCTTTTTGATAAGCCAGTAGGATATCTGCAGGCGCAGCAACACCTGGTAAGAATGGGGCATTAGAGGCGATAAGTGTATCGAGTAATGTCTCTGAGCTGGTGGGTGTTATCAAAAATTGCGCGCCTGCATCTAACGCTTCGAAAACGTGATTGCGGTTTAACAATGTGCCCATGCCAACCACTAACTCAGGAAAATGTTGTCGAATAGCAGACAACGCGTCAAACGCCGCATCGCTGCGTTTCACTACTTCAATATTACACAAACCGCTGTTTGCAATCGCTTCTGCTAAGTGAAGACCTTCGTCGACAGACGTAGGCTGAATAATAGGGAGTAACGGGGCGCCTTTGAGCATGGAAAAGGTACTTATCATCACACGGTTCCTTTTAGTGGGTCTAGCGAGTTCTCCATTAGCCGGTTTGGCACAGACTCTTGCTCACTATTGTCGTTATTGATTTGCGATAAAATATTAAGCAGCAGTTCAACCTTTTCTCGTACCTTTTCTTTAAATGTATTGTTTACCGATAGTTCAGCAAACATGGTATCAAGAGATAATAATTTTTTGGTAAGTGCGTCAGGTTGAAAATTCACGGATTTGGCCGTTGCTCTTAACGCTTCATCGAGCGGGTCGGTGATGGTTTCGTCTAAACGGGCTTTGTTATTAACAAATAAACACCACGCAGCCACGGCAGTGCAAAGCAAATCAATGTTTCGCTTTGCTTTGAGGTTATCCCTTACCGTATCAAGGATACGAAATGGAATTTTTTGCGAGCCATCCCATGCAATTTGTGACAATAGGTGGCGAATGTGCCTATTCTCATAGCGCTTAACAATGTCTTGCGCATACACATTGAGGTCAAAGTCATTGTTACCCTCAGTGTCATCATTAGCAAGAGACGGAACAATTTCTTCCTTTAACATAGTTTGAATCAGTTGCTTTATGGCTGGGGTTCGCATTGCTTCGTATACGGTTTCCTTGCCAAGCAACAAACCGATATAGGCTAGGGTTGAATGTGTGCCGTTGAGAATACGCAGTTTTGCTTTTTCAAAAAAGCTCACATTATGCGTAAAGGTAACGCCAACTTTATCCCATGCGGGTCTAGGGCCAGAAAAATTATCTTCAACAACCCATTGAGTAAATGATTCACGCTGGATAGGCCAGTTATCAGTTAAACCCAGCTCAGTGGCAACGTTAGCTTTAAAGCTGTCTTCGGTTGCTGGTGTGATACTGTCGACCATAGTGCAAGGGAAAGCGATATTCTCGCTAATCCATTGGCCTAATGATTCATCGGTTTTGTTGGCAAACTCGGAAACGGCTTTTTGTAGTTTTTTGCCGTTGTCCGAAACATTGTCACAGCTGATGATGGTGATATCTGCGTAACCAGCCTGTTTTCGCTGTGCCAGCGCTTGCACGATAAGGCCAACCGCGCTCACCGGTGTCTCTGGCGTGACCAAATCGGCCTTGATATCCGGATGATCAGTGTCTAGATGACCTTGTGCATTAAGGCAATAGCCCTTTTCTGTCACGGTAAGCGTAACAATTTTTGTTTGTCTGTTTACCAGCGCAGCAACAATGTCTTCACGATCATTGGCTAGTGTAGAGAGGGTTTTAATTGCGCCTATAATGTGGGTTTCAGGCTCGTTATCAACAATACACAACGCATAGAGATTGTCTTGTGGACCTAACGCGTCTTTAAGTGATGCGCTGCGCATTGATACACCGTGAATACGCCAGTCACCACCGTACGCTAACGCCTTTTCGGTGTAATACGCTTGGTGCGCACGGTGAAATGCGCCCGGGCCAATATGCACAATGCCACACCCTGTTGCATTAAGGTCATAATTGGGTTTGCTTACGCTTTCACTCAAGAGAGGAAGCGTTGCAATAGATAACGGCTTTGTCATGTTTACCCCAGTTTGTACGCTTGCTTAGCAAAGTCATAAGTCAGTTTTCTGGCAACACTGGCCGCTTCTGTTTCGCTGATGCGGTGCTCCACTACTAGCTGTGCAAGAAAACGACAGTCTATGCGTCTGGCAACATCATGACGCGCAGGAATAGATAAGAATGCGCGCGTGTCATCGTTAAAACCAACGGTGTTGAAGAAACCTGCTGTCTCTGTCACTTGATGTCTAAAGCGCAACATGCCCTCAGGACTGTCGTGGAACCACCATGAAGGGCCTAGCTTGAGACAGGGATAATGGCCTGCGAGTGGTGCTAATTCACGGCTGTATGTGGTTTCGTCTAATGTGAATAGAATAATGTCGAGGTTAGGCTCGTTACCGTATTTACCGAGCAGCGGTCGAAGTGCGTTAACAAAATCTGTCTGCATTGGAATGTCGTGGCCCTTGTCTCGGCCAAATTGAGCAAACAGCTGACTGTTGTGGTTCCTAAACGAACCTGGGTGAATTTGCATGACCATGCCATCCTCCACGCTCATTCCCGCTAGTTCAGTAAGCATCTGGGCTCTGAATAGCTCTTGCTCCTCTGCGTTACTTATCCCACGTCTTACTTTATCGAACAGGGCGATACACTCGACTTCGCTTAAATCAGCGGTGTTTGCGGTGGGATGGCCGTGATCTGTTGCGGTCGCACCGTGCTCTCTAAAGACGGCGCGCCGTGCGCGAATGGCGTTTAGATAGCCTTGCCAAGTTGTAGTATCTTCACCCGTTAACGCTCCAAGCTTTTCAATATTTGACGTAATGTCCTCGCGCGAGGCATCGACGACATCGTCGGGTCTGAAGGTTGTAATGACGCGCTTTGCCCATGGCGTATCTTTGATTGCCGCGTGATGAGGAAGAGAATTAAGTGCGCCTTCGGTGGTCGCAATCACTTCGATGTTAAACCGATCCATTAATGCACGAGGCTTAAAGTCATCCCTTTGAAGCTGTGCAGTGATGTGATCGTAATACTGGGTCGCGTTGTCGCTACTTAACATTTCTCGTAAGCCAAATACGTCGTGAAATACGGTGTCTAACCATAAACGCGAAGGTGTGGCAGCAAACAAGTGGTAATTATCTGCCAATAATTTCCAAATTTTGCGGGGATCTTTTTCTGTTTCGCCACCATCCCAGCGAGGCACACCAATATCCGTTAATTTAATGCCTTGGCTATAAAGCATTCTGAAAACATAGTGATCAGGTGTGATAAATAATTCAGTTGCATTGGTGAAATTGTTGTTTTCTGCAAACCAACGGGGGTCAGTATGGCCATGCGGACTGATGATAGGGAGATCGCGTATTTCCTCATACAGCGCACGAGCAACACGTCGTGTCGCTTCATCGGCAGGAAATAGTCTATCTTCATGTAGTAATATCGGTTCCATAACGCTCTCTTTTAGAGTGTGACGCCGCGTTTCCAAATGGCAATGTCATGGCTGCCATTTTTCTCGTTGCAGGTTTGTTGACCAGATGCTACTGCCAAGCAGTGTGAAAGTAGCGCTTCGGCACACTTATCAATAGATACACCTTCGAGAACTTGCCCAGCGTTAAAATCTATCCAATGTGGCTTCTTATTAGCGATATCCGAATTAGACGATATCTTTACTGTGGGTACAGGAAAACCAAGGGGCGTACCTCGGCCTGTGGTGAATAAAACGATGTGTGCCCCCGATGCTGCCAATGCTGTTGAACTGACGGCGTCATTTCCAGGGGCTTGTAACAAGCTCAAGCCTTTGTCTTGCTTGGGCTCGCCGTATTGCAAAATAGACTGAATGACAGAGGTTCCCCCTTTTTGAACCGCACCGAGTGATTTCTCTTCTAGCGTGGTCAACCCTCCAGCTTTGTTGCCCGGAGAGGGGTTTTCGTAAATAGGTTGATTGTGGGCGATAAAGTAATGTTTAAACTCATCGATAAGCGAATTAAACGCTTTGAATACGTCTTTATTTTTCGCGCGATTCATCAAGAGTTGCTCAGCACCGAACATTTCAGGAGTTTCGGTTAAAATGACCGAGCCACCTAAATTACACATTAAATCGGTGACGCGTCCTACGGTGGGATTAGCGGTAATTCCGCTAAAAGCGTCGCTGCCACCGCACTTCATACCTAAGGTCAATTCGCTGGCGTCTGTGGGCTCGCGTTTGTCGTTTGCCATCACTTTCAGCAAATCGTACACAGCATTTACCCCTTCTTCTAGTTCATCTACTACGTCTTGGGCGTTATAGAAGCGAACCCGATTTTCAGGCTTATCAACATGGGGCAGCAAGTTCTTTAACTGGTTATTCTCACAGCCCAGGCCGACAATTAGCACTGCGCCAGCGTTAGGGTGCGATGCCAATGATGCCAGTATCGTACGGGTGTCATCTAAATCATCGCCCAGCTGAGAACAGCCAAAAGGATGAGTAAATGCACGAAAACCGTCGCACTCAGAAGCAAACCGTCTGGTACATTCGTCGGCAATACGCTGAGCTGTGCGATTAACACAGCCTACCGTATTTATGATCCACACTTCATTGCGGATACCTACTTTGCCGTTTTCTCTTCTGTAACCCATAAACTGTAAATGCGAGGGTGTACTAGAGTGTTTTATACCCGTATGCGATGGCTGATAAAGGTATTTTTCAGTGCCGTTTAGCTTAGTTTTGACATTGTGACTATGGACATGATCGCCGGTCTCAATGTGACTCAACGTCACGCCAATACTAAAGCCATACTTGATAATATCACTACCAGGGGCAAGGTTGCTTAATGCAACTTTGTGTCCTGCCGGGATGTCTTGATTAGTGGTAATGCCATATTCAGCGATGTAGGAGCCAGAAACGATAGGGGAGGTCGCAACGGCAACATTATCACTATTATGCACTTTCACGAGTTGAGTTTTAATGTCCATCTAACGTCCTACCATTTAAATTTATACTTAATACTTTCTTGCTTTTAACATTCTTTTTATTTAAATGCCACCGGTGGCATAATAGGTGTAAAAAGAAGTGCAAGCAACACTTCATTGTAAAAAAATCACACTTTTTTAATTGAATCGCGAATAATGAGGTGAGGTTTTACTAAATAAGTTTCGGTTTCACTGACTTGGCTGCCCTCAATATGGGCAATTATCTTGCGTGCTGCGATAGCGGCCATATCACCAACTGGGCGTTGCACAGTAGTAAGCGCAGGAATGACTCGTGCGGCAAGTAAGTTATCATCGAACCCAGCAACAGAAAGGTCATCTGGTACCGTGATCCCCATTTCATGGGCAACTTTGAGGACACCCGCAGCCATATCGTCGTTGTTAGCAAAAATAGCTTTTACCCGAGGCGACTGAATGAGCAAATGTCTTGCACATTCAATACCGCTTTCGAAGGTGTTTTTTCCTTCTATCACTCTGTTCTCTGGTACTTCAACACCTAAGTCATTCAGTGTTTCCACAAATCCTTCTAGGCGCTCTTTTGACGAGTAGTACTGCTGAGGGCCACTGATAATACCAATGTCTTTGTGGCCTAACGACACCATATAGCGGGCGAGGTCACTTAAAGCCGCTCTGTCATCGCTCACGACAATGTTTTGATGATCATCTAAGTCAACCGAGGCCATTCGAACATAATTGATATTTTTTTGTTGTAACGTGTCAGCCAGTTGTTTTGCTTCGGACACCGGTGGTAATATGATGACACCGTCAATGTTAGAGCGACGCACAAAGCTAATGCAGTCTTCCACAAATCCTTCTGTGTTGTAGCGACAGGGGTGAACGACCAACTCATAGCCTTTCTGAGAACAGATACTTAATACACCTCGTTGTACTTGGTCAATGTAGAGTGCATCGGGGTTGTCGTAGATAAGGCCTATCAAATAAGAGCGGCTGGTACTCAAACCTCGCGCTTGCTTATCAGGGGCAAAACCCGTTTCTTGAATGATAGCTTCAATGCGTTCGCGAGTGGCTTTACCCACATTGGTTGCACCGTTAATAACACGGGAAACGGTGCGCTTAGATACCCCCGCAAGGGCAGCAACATCATTAATAGTAGGGCGCTTGTTCATAGTTCTCTGTTTTTCCGCGCTATTTTGTTGTTATTCTCGATATTAACACACAAATTGAGGCAATATATTCTTGTTACTTAAAAGTCACGCTGAGTGGGTCATTAACCATGCGGACTGGTATTACACAGTATTAGTAGCTGCATATTACGTTCGCATAAACGTTCCTTTTTAGAATCCTAAGGCGCGTGGCAGGGCTTCACTAAACCATGCAACATAAGTGACCAGCATGAGCACCACGAACATAGCAATGTACAACGGGATGAGCGGTCGAATGATGTTTTCAAGCTTCGTTTTCGCAATTGCACATGTGATAAAGAGTACTGCACCTACTGGTGGTGAGCATAAGCCTATAGACAGGTTGAGTACTAACATGATCCCGAATTGAAGCTCACTCATGCCTAATTCTAGCGCTACAGGTAAAAATATTGGGGTAAAAATCAATACAGCAGGGGTCATATCTAAAAACGCCCCAACGACAATAAGAAGCAAATTAATTAGCAGAAGGATTAGCAGTGGATTATCACTGACCGACAATAGCGCATTGCTAAGGGTTTGTGGAATGTTCTCGAAAGACAGTAGCCAAGACATCGCCGTTGACGCTGCAATCAGTAGCATTACAATTGCTGTCGTTTCCGCCGCTTTTAAAAAAATATCAGGCAATGCCTTCGCTTCAACTTCTTTATAAAACACCACCGCTAATAATAATGAATAAACCACGGCAATAGCGCCAGCTTCGGTAGCGGTAAACACGCCGCCAACAATGCCGCCAATAACCAAGAAAATCAGAAACAACGAGGGAATGGCTGCAACCGTTTTTTCGAAAACCACGTTTAGCGGCAGTCGCGGTGACAAAGGGTATCCTTTTATTTTTGCGTAGATAAAACAAACGAGCATGAGTGCCAGACCGACCATAATGCCGGGTATATAGCCGGCCATGAAAAGGGCGGCAATAGAAACACCGCCGCTGGCAATAGCGTAAACAATTAAGATATTGCTTGGCGGTATTAACATACCTGTGGTTGACGCGGCGGCGGTAACCGCAGCGCTAAAGTTTGGCTCATAGCCTGCTTTTTTCATTTCAGGCAGCATAAAGCTGCCAATAGCGGAGGTGGTGGCGACCGCAGACCCTGAAATTGCACCGAATAGCATACAAGATACTACGTTTACCAAAGCAAGACCGCCGGGAAGGGCGCCAATAAGTGCCATGGCGCATTCTATTAATCGCTTGGCTATACCTCCTCGCCCCATGATTAAGCCAGAGAGTACGAAAAAAGGAATGGCGAGTAACGCAAAACTGTTCAGGCCACCTGCCATACGCTGCGCAATAGTAATGGAAGCTGGTGCAAGGTCCATGCTCATTACCATAGCAAGCAATGTGGCAACGCCAATACTGATTGAAATGGGAACGTTTAATAGAAGTAGTACGAAAAAGGTGACGACTAAAATGATACCGGTCAGTTCCATCACACTGACTCCTTATTATTGTGTTGCCAAAGCGAAATAATGTTAGCGAATGCATACGCAATGATAAGGGCGCCAGACAGCGGAAGCACACTGTAGATTACGCCCATTTTTATGCCGAGAGCAGCAGATATTTGCTCTAGCTCTAAAGTAAGAAGGACCAGTTCAGAACCACCGTACAGCATAACTAATACACAAAATACAATAACGATAATTTCGACACAGGTGAGTAACACGCGCTTTGTATTACGTGACTGACGTTCCACGATCAAATTAAAGCCTAAATGGGCATGTTGACGGTATGCGTAGGCTGCGCCTAAGATCCCAATCCATATCAATATGAATCTTGAGAGTTCTTCGGTAACGGACGCAGGGTCTTTGAGCACGTAGCGTGAGAACACTTGCCAGATTACAGTGAGCAATATACTGACCATTGCCATAATCAGCGTTCCTGCTAGTGCTTTATCAATGAGGCGTAGTATCATCGTTACATCGCTTTTATTTGATTAATTAACGTGCCAATTGGCGTGTTTTCAAAACTTTCGTGAAAAGGTTTCACGGCTTCTACGAAAGGTGCTTTGTCTGGTGTTATCACCGTCACGCCCTCGGCTTTTACTTTTTCTAACGAGGCTTGCGTTGAGGTTTTCCAAAGCTCACGTTGATATTCAACGGAGTCTTTCATTGCTCTGGTTAACCAGGTTTGCTGCTGTTCGTTAAGGCTGTCCCATACTGGTAACGATGCAAGCATGATATCGGGCACGCTGGTATGCTCATCAAGGCTGTAGTAGCGCGCGATTTCGTAGTGTCGAGAAAGGTAATAGCTAGGAGGATTGTTTTCTGCGCCATCTACGACACCTTGCTGAAGTGCAGTGTAGAGCTCTCCCCAGGAAACGGGGGTTGCAGCTCCCCCGAGTGCGCGCACGGTCGCTACCGCTGTCGGGCTATTCAGTACGCGAATTTTCAGCCCGTTTAAATCGCTGGGGTGTGCGATAGGTTTATCGTTAGTGTAAAAGCTACGGCTACCTGCATCATAATAACCCAGACCTTTCAGGCGAAAATCCTCTATCCCCGAAAGCAAGGTATCGCCAATGTCGCTATTTAAAACTCGCCAGAAGTGATCGTTATCGCGAAAAATGTAAGGGATACTAAATATCTTCATATCAGGTGCAAAGCCTTCCAACGGGCTGGCAGACACTTTTGTCATAGCGAGAGAGCCAATCTGTAACAGCTCTATCATTTCCCGTTCGGTGCCTAATTGGCTACCTGGGTAAATGACGACACTCATCGTTCCCTCAGAATAGTAATCGAGGCGCTCTCCTAGATACTCCATCGCTTTATGTACGGAGTGTTGAGTATCAAGGGTATGTCCTAGGCGCAATACGGTGACTTCGCCTTGAATTTCATTTTGAGAGCACGCTGTCGATAGCAGTAGTGCAGTGGCAGAGAGCGTGAGCTTTATATACTGCAACATAAATCATTACACCTTAGTTTTACTTTGAGTACTTAGCGCAGTTGCGATGGAGGGAATTTGTCCATATCATCGTAATCAAGATTTTCACCTGCCATTCCCCAGATAAATGCATAGCTACCCGTTCCTACGCCACAGTGAATTGACCAAGGTGGAGACACTACGGCTTGTTCATTTGCAATAAAAATATGGCGGGTTTCGTGCGGCTCTCCCATGAAGTGGCATACGCGGCTCTCGCTATCCATATCAAAATAGAAGTAAACCTCGTTGCGTCTGTCGTGCTGATGCGCCGGCATGGTGTTCCAGACTGAACCTGTGTGAAGGCGCGTCAACCCCATTTGTAGTTGGCAAGTATCAACGACGGTGTTGATCAGCAGTTGTTTAATTTCGCGCTGGTTCGATGTTTCTTGGCTTCCTAAATGCAGCACATTCGCATCTTCACTTCCTATTTTCTTGCATGGGTAGGCGTGGTGTGCTGGCGCGGAATTTAGGTAGTACTTGGCGGGATTAGACCCGTCGTCAGACGCAAAAATAACGTCTTCATTGCCTTTCCCGATGTATAGTGCTTCTTCATTATCTAAATGGTAGGTGGTGCCGGCAACCGTGATGGTGCCAGGACCGCCAATATTAATTACCCCTACTTCGCGACGGGCGGTAAAGAAAGGCATTTTTAGCTGATCTTCAATGGTTTCGAGTGTTAACGCTGACGTTGTGGGAACGGCGCTCCCCAGCATAAAGCGTTCGTAATGGGTGTATATCCAGACGACTTCTCCCTCTTTCATAAGGGTGTCTACGAGAAACGCGTCCCGTAATTCTTGGGTATTGTAAGCGTTAGCCTCTTTACGGCCGATGGCATATCGAGTGTCTATTTTTTCGTTCATGGCAGCTTTCTCGTTCATGGCAGCTTTCTCGTTCATGGCAGCTTTCTCGTTCATGACTGTTTCCTCGTTCATGACTGTTTTCCTTCGTTCGTAAATTATCGAGCTAAAAAGCCGCCATCGACTGCGAGGATGTGGCCGTTGATGTAATTGCTCGCTGTGCTGGCTAGAAATACAGCGGCACCGGCTAGGTCGTCGCTTTCTCCCCAGCGATTTGCAGGAATGCGGGCACAAATTTCCGCGCTTCGCTTTTCATCATCCTGAAGCGCTTGCGTGTTATCCGTTTTAATGTAACCGGGTGCAATTGCATTGACCTGAACATTGAACTGGCCCCACTCGTTTGCCAACGCTTTTGTCAGGCCCGCTATCGCGTGCTTACTTGCGGTATATGCAGGAACGGTGATACCGCCCGTATAACTTAGCATTGACGCGATATTGATGATTTTTCCTTGTCCGCGCTCCACCATTTTCTTACCGATGGTTTGGCTGAGGAGAAAAGCAGCGTCTATGTTGACTGCGAGCACATTTTTCCATTCATTGAATGGAAAATCTGTGGCAGGCGCTCTGAAGATTGTGCCGCCGTTGTTCAGCAGAATGTCAATATGCCCTTTAATGCTTAATGCATCTTTGGCAAGTTTGATTACAGCGTCCGCATCGGCGAGGTCACCACTAAGTGCAATAGCGTCACCACCATCACGTTGAATTTTGTGCACCGTTTCGTCACAACCCCCAGCTTGTGAACTGGCACAGATAACAAAGGCACCAGAAGCCGCTAGTGCCAAAGCAAGCGCTTGACCTATACCTCGGCTAGCCCCAGTCACTAATGCAGTTTTACCCTCTAGGCTAAAGTTGACCATGTAATTTACCTTTCACTAAATGGTTCATTGATGTGCCGAATGCTGTCGACATACTAAATTGAAAAATTTCGTTAACAAAATTTAAAATAATTGCCACCGGTGGCATTTGTCAATATATTGTTTAAAAATATCGTCAATTAGTTCAGTTTGTTAACAACTGGTGGAGAGCAGAAAAGTGAATAAATACAGCAAGGTAGGCCTATTTCTTGTGCCATTTTTGGCAAGTTGCTCACAAGGGGAAATAAATTCGATAATGTCTGTTGAGGTTAAAAATTCAGCAAAAGGAGGCAGCGGCGAGCAAATCGTAGAAATTTCACTTCCCTTGCAATATACGAATTGGAGATTGAAACACAACGCTTCAGAGTGGATTGAGAATGATGAAGGGCGTTCAGTACTACTAGGCGCTGTTTCTATCGCGCCGGGAACCAGTGAAACACTAGAGCTTGTGCCACCCCAGAGCGCCTCAGATGTCAACGTTCAAGACAGAGCGCATGCTGAGCTTTCGGTAAGAACGGGAGGAGAGTGGCAAGACGCAGCGTATATCGCTAACGGCTTTACTTTTGAAAACGTCTCCTCATTCACATCACCTCCTCAGTTGACTGATCATTCTTACTTTTTGCGTTACGAAGGGCCTGGCTGGGAATCGGATAAAATGGGCTATCGACTTTACCTTGATTGGCGCAATGCCATTGATGTATTTGTGAAAACAACGGACAGCGTTGTTTTACCCGACGTCGGGCAAGACGGCTACGATAGCTATCACAATCTTTCCTCTTGGGGAGGAGATGCCCTTAAAGTCGGCAAGTCATTGGGCGTAGGTGCGCTAGGTCGATTAGTAGAAAAAGACGCGCAAGTGCCTGCGACAGTGTCCTCAGAGGCACCGTTGAAACAGACAGTCATGCATTTCCAGCACGTCGATAATACGCATTACCAACTGGTATCGAATTCTCAACTTCGGGCTGAGTTTGATGTTATTTATCAAGGGTGGTCATCATCCGAGGCAAAAGCCGACAGTATCGACGTTACCACACGCTATCGTATTGATGCGTTTGATCCGACAACTCACATTAGCGTTTCCTTATCAGCGCCCTCAAAAAATATTGTCGCAGGTTTGGTTGCCCATGATGGAATGAAAGTCATTAAGGCTGAACAAGGTGAGTGGGGAGTGGTCGCTACTTGGGGAGAGCAGAGTATTTTGGCAGATAATGACAGTCTTGGATTAGCGCTTTTTTATCGAATCGACCAAGTTGAAAAAGTGTTTGAAGGTGAGCATGACCACCTTGTTTTGTTTAAACCACACACCACGTTAGACTACAAAATACTGGCGGTATGGCCTACACGCAGCAGTGATGTGCAATCTGCAGAGCAGTTTGAAGACTATCTCACGAATAAACTTAACGTGTACAGTTATCCGCTTACCGTATCGAATTAAAATATATTAAATCAAAAGGTTAACGGGCTGCGGCGAAATGCGCAGCCCGTTTGTTAACGGACACGTTTGGCCTTTTCCTCCTGCTTTTATCCTCGCAGCCCCCCTAGCTTTTTCACGCGCTAATTTCTTTTGGCGTGGATTGCATAAATGCTCTGACCAGTAGGGTGAAACAAATAATTCATAAATTGACTACGTGGTTTAATTTTTCTTTATGGCATATTCAATCATCCCAATGATTTCAACGCTCCCGTAAATTTTCGCTACGGCTTTGTTAGTTTTTCAACCCCCTGTGTCAATAAAGCTTCATTTTGCTGTCAATTCACTGTCACCTGAATGTCACAAATGTCCTCCAGACTTTTCGACCGCTAAGACCGTTTACTGAGGTAAGTCATTGACTTATCTCCACTCAACATTGAAAACAAGTATAAGCAAGGAAACATAATGAAAAGCGATACTCTTCGTGGAATTAAGTATTCAGCGATTGCATTGGCAGTAGCACTTGGCATGTCTGCCTGCTCACTAGAGGGTGATGATGGAGAAGAGGGCGTTCAGGGTCCCGCAGGTGAGCAAGGCCCAGTGGGTGAACAAGGTCCTGTGGGTGAGCAAGGTCCTGAAGGTGCCACAGTCGGAAAACTTACTCGAATTGCGACCGTTCCCCTGGGGGCAGAAGTTACGGGCATTTTCCTAACGGAGGAAGGTGACTTGTTTTTCAACGTACAGCATCCGTCAGGTACCAATGCGGCGACGACCAGTGTTAACGCGATGCCAATTAATACCGGAACGGTAGGTGTGCTTGCAGGGGCCAACTTCAACAATTTGCCTGTTACATTACCAAACTCTCCGGTACCGAGTTCAGATGAAGAAAAAGAACTGGTTATTTCTGCTATCGGTCAATATCAAGTGCTTGGACAAACCGGTGATACCTTTGGTACTGACTTACCCGAGGGCCTAGGCCACATCTATACATTGGATGGCGAAGAATTGGTGCTAGAAAACGATATGCCTGACTTTAATGGCTTTATTTCAACCGCAGAGGGCGAAGGATACCTTTTCTCGAACTGGGAGGAACTTCCAGGCGGTATGAGCCGCATGAAAGTAGAAAAAGACGAATTTGGCATGTGGGAAGTCACTGAAGCTATGATGCTCGACTTCTCGCCCGTATGGGGCACTGCGGCAAACTGCTTTGGTTCAATGTCACCTTGGGGCACCCCGCTGACCTCTGAAGAGTGGGTAGTAGATTCGGCTGTTGATACAACCACATCGCCTAACTGGAATAACCCAGAAGCCGTATCCACCGATGCGCGCTTGGGGCGTATGTGGCAGATGACAGCGCCCGATGCGCCAAACCCTTACAACTATGGCTATATTGCGGAAGTAACAGAACCGTTGGCTGATGAGCCAATTATTGTTAAGCATTTTGCCATGGGCCGATACGAGCACGAAAACTCAACGGTCATGCCTGATGGGAAAACGGTGTATCTTTCTCAGGATGATACGGGTGGCGTATTGTTTAAATTTGTCGCCGATACAGCGGAAGACTTATCTGCAGGCACACTTTACGGCGCTAAACTGACCCAAGATGCTGGGCAAAATGACCCAGCAACAACCGGTTTTGCGGTTGAGTGGGTTGAATTAGCCAGCGGTGACAACCTGACTATTCGTGCGTGGATTGATGAATATAACGCTATTGGTACAGACGATTACGTAGAGGGTCAAAGTTCGTACATCACAATGGCTGACGTTCAGGCTTGGGCAGATGGCGACGCGACCTACCCAACGGTAGAGGAAGGAGGGTCCAGCGTAACGGCAGGACAGCCAATGGATAACCGTGTTGCATTCTTAGAGAGCCGCGCAGCGGCCCGTCTTAAAGGGGCCACAGCAGAGTGGAGAAAACTGGAAGGTATTTCTATTAACCAGAAACGGGCAAAAGAGGCCGTTGAAGGTGTAGATACGATTGATGGTGAAATAGTAAAGAATGCATATCTTTATATCGGCATTGCTGACATCGACAACACGATGATTGACGGCGAGGGTGACATGCAGCTTTCTGCACGCGTTAAAGATTGTGGTGGCGTGTATCGTGCCAAGCTTGAAGAAGGCTACAACATCTCACGTATCGAACCTGTTGTAATGGGTGGCACATACCGTTCAAGCCTGACGGGCGCAGAGCGCTGTGACGTTGAGCAGCTGTCTCAGCCAGATAACGTGGTAGTGATGAACGATGGCCGTATTCTTATCGGTGAAGACGGTTTCCAAGAAAACAATACGCTGTGGATGTATGAGCCAGCAGATAAGTAAGTTTTCTTTTTAATTAAAAATATTCCGGGTACCTATGTGCCCGGATGTTTTCGTTGTGACGATTATGACAATGCTAAAAACAATTTTAGGTGCGAGCATTCTGCTTTCACTATTTATAAGCGCCGGGTGCTCTGACAACAAAGCTACTGATGTAGGCAATGAATCAAATGCACAATTGAGCACACCTAGCCACGCTGCTGATGCGCAGGTGGTGTTGACGACCCAACAATCAATAGACGGTACGCCGACTTACCCTTACCAAGAAGGGGATGCTATTCCCGCACTTGCGTATATTGCGCACAATGAGGTGTATAACCCTGAGTCAGTGATTCCTCCGCAGTGTTATACCAAAACCGACGGAGTGAACAATCCATGTTACGCGTGCCATCAAAGTTACGACGGGATAGAAAAGCGCCCTAATCAAATGGGTGACGGTACGCTGCAGGGTAACTATGAATTTTCTGATGTAGGGCTAACGAACAGCTGGAAAAACTTGTTTATTGACCGTACATCGCTAATTGCGGGCATTGATGATGCCACGATCAGGAAATATGTAGCGCAAGACAACTACACGGCATCGCTTGAAAATAACGCAATGCCAGAATACATGCGTATCGAGAACTTAGCCGCGGCTGACAAAGCGTTTGATAGTAAAGGATTCGCTCACGATGGAAGCGGGTGGGTGTCATACAATTACAAGCCTTTCCCAAGTACCTTTTGGCCAACTAACGGATCGACTGGCGACGCCATGATCAGGCTTCCTGAAGACTTTCAAACGCTAAATGGCGAGTATAACAAAGCTATTTATACATTGAACCTCAGCTTGGTAGAAATGGCGCTTAAAGCGCTTGAAACATTAACGGTTGCGCCGGTCGACGAAGTAGCGCTTAAACTTGATGTAAACCAAGACGGCAAGCTGTCAAATTCAGTGACTGAAATTGCCCGCTCTTCTCACTATGTTGGTGATGCACGTGCAGTCCCGTTAGCGCATATGCTTTACCCCGAAGGCACAGAATTTCTGCACACCGTGCGCTATATTGGCGTAGACGATAAAGGGAATATCTATAATGCGCCGCGTATGAAAGAAGTGCGCTACATGAAAAAGCACATGTTCAGAAGCAGAGAAAGCTTGGCGTCTGCCTACTATGCAGAAGCCAAGGACAAACATTTTGAAAAGTTGCCTCAAACCCGCTATTTGGGTGAGAAAGGGATAGATAACGGCTTTGGATGGACGATCAATGGCTTTATTGAAAATGAAAAGGGTGAGCTTCGTGCACAACACGATCAAGAGCTAGCTTTTTGTAACGGCTGTCACAAAACCGTTGGGTCAACGTTCGACCAAACATTTTCATTTGCTCGCAAAGTACCTGGAGAAGCGGGGTGGGGCTATATCAACCTGCGTGAAATCGAAGATGTGCCAAATATTAACGAGGAAAAAGGGGAATTTCTTACTTATATGAAGCGTGTAGGCGGTGGTGACGAGTTCCGTCAAAACGGCGAAATGCTGGCTAAATGGTTTGATGAGAAGGGTATGGTTAAAGCCGAAAACGTACAGCGTGCCAAATCAGTGTACGAGATCATTACGCCCTCGCCAGAGCGCGCAAATGCGTTAAACAAAGCCTATTTAACCATAGTGAAAGAACAAAGTTATTTGTTTGGGCGGGATGCGACGCTAACCGAGGCGACCAATGTGTTAAGCACCATTGATGCTGAGCAGCCACCGCTGAAGCCTGAGCATCGTTTTAAGTGGGATATGCGTTTAGACTGGCAGAAAGACAAATCGAGCGCTATCGCAGATGCGAGGTAGCGCTCGGTGAATTTCGGTTTAATTGGAAAACAAATGGTTTCCCTGTAAGTGATTTATGCCGTCGAGCTTAAAAGGTCTGTACCTTTCTCTGGCGAATGAAAAGACGTGAATTCGACATTATCATAGGCGGTTTTAACCGACGCTTGATCAGCCGCAGCGCCCGCGTTGTCTTCATTTTTATGATGGGGGAGCTGCTTAATTTTAATGCCATGTTGATTGTAGTCAGCATTAATAAAGCCTTCTTTCGCGTAGGCATTTAATACATTCATACATGGATAAAAGCCCCATTTTGAATGAAATCGCTGTGCGTTATGAACAAAGTCTAGAAGGTGATTTACTGGGCATTGATAGTTAGGTCTGTGTGGTGCGAACGTGCGGGTTGGCAGCTGTTCCAGAGAAAAACCTAATGCCCTACAGTTGGTGAAAAAGTCTTCGTCGTTTAGTCCGAAACCCGCGTAGCCTTCATCGAAGCCGCCGGTTTTCTGAAAGTCTGCCTTACGAATAAAAAACACTGTAGAACAAATACTATCGTCACTAAACTTTCCATGATTAATTTCCTGATCTCTTGAAGGGATTTCGTTATTGTCGTCTTGCGGTAACGTGTCGTCATTACTCGCTAAATAACCAATTTGTTTTTCGTCTCTCGAAATGTGTAAATACGGCTTGTTGCATTGCTCACTCGGAAGAAAAACCACCGAAGTAAATACAACCGCGCTGTCTCTAAGTGCAAGTAAACCGTCCTTGAACAGTGAAGGTGCAATGACGGCATCAACGTTCAAATACACTAAATTTGCATGTTTAGCGGCGAGCATTCCTTTGTTCCGCGCCTTGGCGATGGGTAGCGTTTCTTGCGTCGTAAACTTGTGAATAATGTCAAATTTTTCACTGCGAACAAGTGACAAATCAGAAGGTGGCGCCATCCAAACAATCACTAGCTCATCGGGCGTTGGTGAGCATTGTTCCAATTGAGAAATTAAACTACATAGCTTTTCTGTTCTGCTTTTAACAATAGTTACAGCACTTATCGGTGAACGCATACCCTACCTCCTTTGCTTATCGTTTGAATGCTTACTGCCTTCTTTAGTGCCTCGTGCACGTTATACTTTAGTACAAAGCAAGTAATGTTCCTGTTTTCTAAGTTGCTGAAAATAAAGGGGATTTTAAGTTTTTTGGTAGGTGCCAGTAACGTGTTCAACGTTATGTAAGGAAAGAGGTGCATGTTGAAAGAAAATTTTACATACCCCCGTTTTCTTTGACGCTTATCGTTTGCTTTGTCGATAAAACCGCGTACTTTTGTCAGAGGCAACTAGAAGCTATCAGAACCGGTGCCCTGCTGACCAAAATAGTTTAAATACGTGAAAGTACCTCGCTATCGACATATCCTGTCATGATTAGGGGGCATGTAGACTGATTGTTTTTATGTCTTATTTTAGTGTAGTTACAGCGTGTTATTGCTTTGCCATAGCGATGATTTTTGTTATCCTGCTATCTTGATGTTAAACATTACAATTCAACAGTTTAAATGTTTCTACTGTTGCTACTTAACTTGTTTTTTTGCGAAAAAAATTTGCGTCTCTTTTGGAACATCTGGCTTGTTCGAGACTCGGTAAATCTTCAGCCTTACTTGTAACGTACTTATTTTTGTTTCTCTTATTCTCTTGGTGGAAAAGGCTGTGGAATCACAATCGTCCGTATTTATTAAACACTATGATAAACAATCACTGAGAGCGGTGGATGTTATCTCTGGAATTTCTCCGAACGCCATGCGACGCGTATTCGGTGGCTGGATATTTTTTGCTGCTGTTGTAGGCGTCATCATCAGCGTTGCACCTGATTTGAGTGCACAATTTATAGGCCTCACGCTCTTTGTGTTGTTTGCTTTTACATTGATTATGTTCGGACAGAGCAGAATCTCAGAAGGTTGGCCTGCCATAATTTGTGATAACGATATCATCGGTGTGGTGCGAGACCCGGTTAAACGTGAGTACATATGTGTTAAATCGTCACTCGTCAAAGCTGCCATCCCCACCCTGATTAAACCTAATAAAAAGGCAGTTGAAATTGTGTTAAACGATGAGGCGTTGTCTCCAGAAGACCAAAGCGTGCTCAACCAAGCAGTTTGGCCGAGGCAAGGGAAGCTTATAGGCTTAGCACACTTTAAAAAACGAGAAGAGGCTTGTGAGAGCCTAATGTGGTGTATTAAGCATCGAGGGGCTCGTTGAGAGAGCCCTCTTCTTCACCTTCAGTTTTTTTAGCTGTTTATAAAGGCTAGCTCGGTATAAAGAGGGTAGTGGTCTGAACCTATGCTCTCTAACTTTTCAATATGCACTAACGCAAAATGCGTAGAGTGAAATACATGGTCTAAAGGCCATTTCACTAGCGGGTATTTTGCGTGGAACGTGTTATAAAAGCCTCTTCCTTCTCGGGGGTCTAGCAAGCCGCTAATTTTCTTAAACTTACGTGTCGTTGGAGACCAGGCTACATCGTTAAGGTCTCCAGCCACGATAATTGGCCCGTTTTTTTTCGATATTTCTTCGCCGACCATAGTTAATTCAATGTCTCGAGGCTTCGCGTACGTGTTTTCTGTTGGGCTAGGAGGTTTGGGGTGAAGAAAGTAGAGCAGCGTCTCTTGATCATGATAATTAACTTTTACTTTCATTGAAGGAACATCGTCCTCAATAAGAAAATGTATCGTTGCTTCTTCAAAGGGTATTTTGCTGTACAAATGCATACCGTAAAGGTTTTCAAGCGCGCAGAACTTTCGATAAGGATATTCTGATTCGATTTCGCTAATGCCTTTTTGCCATTTTTCATTCGACTCCAACGTGACTAAAAAGTCTGGCTGTTTGTTTCTAACGTGCTCGATGAGTTTTCGGAAATCATTATTCGGCATGTATACGTTGCTTGAAAGTACACTAATAGTGCCTTGTACTTTTGCTTTGGATACTTTTCTCACTTCTTTTTTATAAAGCGGTGTGTAGGGAATAATCCAAATGAGTTGATACGTGAAACTTATCACTAACCCTATTACAAGCAGAACGTCAATAAGCCTAAAATGACTATCTGTGAGCCACTTTAGACCATAACATAAAAGCAGAAATGCAATCAGTACAGATATTTGCAAGCGAGGGAACTCCCACACCCGAACCATCCAGTGAGAAGAGGGAAGTAGGGGAACGAAGCTGATTGTAATAAAGAATATCGATGCAGAAATTAGCGCAATATCCATTGGGTTAGCGTCCTTGATATAGAAAAATTAGACATGCTCTTTGACTTTCAAGGTTTTAAAAAAGATGAACCGAGAAAGATGAATTCTGTTTATTTACGCTGACTTTGTTAAATCAGTTTAATCTTTATCGCCAAACATTTTTAAGGGGCGAGCTTAAAATCTCCGTACTCTTAGTGATGTCACCTTGATGCAGAACCACTGCACCTGCGGTAACACGCCGCGATTACTAAGATGTTAAGTCTCACTGAGTCGGTCATCACCTACGCCAACTGGTATTGGCATCAAGTAAAAAGTTCTCGCTTCACAGCAAAGTTTGCAACTCTGTAAAGTTTTAGCGATAAGAAAAATTTAAAAAACATATTAATAACAATGTGTTATAGCATTGGCAGGCTTTTGGCATGTACTCCTTTGAGTTTCGACAAAGGAGAAATGTTATGAAACGTTCACTAATTTCTATGATTGTTGCTACAACACTGACAACTGCAGCCTATGCAGGCGACATGGACACTGACAACAAGTGGGAAAAAGGAGCCAAAGACGCATGGATTGATGGCAAAGCTGAGGCTACGCTGTTGTTCAATGGCAACCTAGATTCATTCGACATCAATACCGACGTTAAAGACGGTAATGTTGTGCTTACTGGTAAAGTCGACAATTCGGTCGATAAAAAACTTGCTGAAGAGCTTGTGGCGAATATAGATGGCGTAATGTCGGTCGATAACAAGCTAACCATTGTTTCTGACAACGACATGGAAAGCGATGTGTCTGATGATATGGAAGAGACTGTTGATGAAGGCACGAGCGAACTTACCGACGCTAAAATTGCAACTGTCATCAAAACCCGACTTCTGATGGACACTGATATTTCAGGTTTTGATATTGATGTTGATGTGGAAAATGGTGTAGTAATGCTGACCGGTGATGTTGATTCTGACGCTGAGCGCGACCTAGCAGTTGAAATCGCCAAAAATGCGTCTGACGTAAAAGAGGTTAAAAGCGAGCTTCGTGTGGTTACTGAAACTGCAATGAACTAGGGTCTGTTGATCTTTGCTGTACATATTTCACTCAGCAGTACATGGGTAGCCACATCATTGAAAATGCCAGTGATACCATGCTGGCATAATTCCTTGCTAATTTTTCATACCTCGTTGATATTG